>Ga0116155_10000516_pt1 | contig 32034 bp, 35 predicted proteins | sample AD_UKC032_MetaG_FD_89890 | JGI IMG/M metagenome (GOLD analysis project Ga0116155, IMG submission 89890) | Active sludge microbial communities of municipal wastewater-treating anaerobic digesters from USA - AD_UKC032_MetaG | ecosystem: Engineered > Bioreactor > Anaerobic > Digestate | place: USA...
ACCGCCCGAAGTATTATTTTATTTTATTTTCAACTTATCTCACTCGCTAAAGCTCGTTTCTAAAACCTTAAATTACTTGTGTGTAGGGCTATCTCCGGTTCTTCAAACAGGAGCTAACCGCCCCTGCCCTACCCTCTACTTTTTCTTAGGGTTCATTACTTTATCAATAATTCCATATTTTACAGATTCTCCAGCATCCATCCAATAATCTCTATCCATGTCTCCTTTTACTTTATCCAGTTTTTGACCTGTTTCTTTGGCAATGGCCTCTGCGTATTGATCTCTAAGTTTTAACATGTGTTTAGCGGTAATTTCAACGTCACTAGCCTGCCCCTCTACCCCACCAATGACCTGATGAATCATGGTGTGTGAGCCTGGAAGTGCATATCTTTTTCCATTTGTTCCTGCAGATAATATCAAAGCGCCTGCGGAAGCTGCTAAACCAACATTTATTGTAATAACATCATTTTTGATATGTTTTATTGTGTCGTACATGGCGACTCCAGCGTAAACCTCTCCTCCGGGAGAATTAATGTACACACTAATGTCTTTATCAGGGTTCTGGCTTTCCAAAAAAAGCATCTGGGCAATAAAAGTATTTGCTACACCCATGTCAATTGGTCCTGTAACAAAAACTACATTATCTTTTAAAAGTCTTGAATAAATATCGTAGGATCTTTCCATTCCTGACTGATCTTTTTCTATTACTATTGGAACCAAGGTGTTATTCATTTTTAGCCTCCTCATCTTGAGTTTCCTGCTCAGTTTCCTCTTCGGTTATTTCTTCCATATGTTTCTCTTCCCCCACCTTTTCTGCGAGCGTTTCTTCTTTGGAATGCTCTTCTTCATGATGATGGTCGTGGTCGTGAGGACCCTGTGTCTCTTCAATTAACATATTTAAAAGTTTGTTTTTTTGCAAAATAGTTTTGATATAAAGTCTTTGCATCGGATCTTGCATCTGTTCTGCTACAGCGGGATCTCCCGCGGCATTTATCATTTCTTCAATTTCATCGTCGCTCACGTCTATTTTTTCAACTTCAACTAAATGTGATAAAACAAATTCTGCCTTTATGTTGTTTTCAGCTATTTTTGTGTAATCGGTTCTAATATCGTCTGCAGTTTTTTCCTGAGCTTTTAAGTATTTATCTAAAGGAAGCTTGATTGTTTCCAATTGTTCTAAAAGTTTAGTCATTAGTCTGTCCGTTTCCTCTTCAACAAGCATGTCTGCAATTTCAACTATTGATTCTTTCAAAATTACGTCGATTACTTCGTTTGCCCCGATGTGAACGTGTTCATGACCTTCCTTTTCAATATCAAGTTCACCTTTTTTAAGTTTTTCTTCTTTTTCTTTTTTAATTTTCTCAGTTTTTTCTTTGTAGTAATTTTTTAAAGCTTTTCTGTAGTCACCCATTTTAATTTCTGGTTTTACTGCAAACTCTGCTATAAATTCCAGATCTTTTTCGATATCAAATTCTTTTATTTCAACTTTAGGATTTGATACCGGCATTACTTTATTTTCTTTTAAAGCTTGTGGGTAGTAGGTTTGAAGGATTTCGTTTATGGTATCGCCGTATATTTTTGAGTTACCTACTTTTTCAATCACCATGTCTTTAGGAGCGGTTCCTTTTCTAAAACCTTGAAGTTCAGTATTTTCTACTGCTTTTTTTACTTCTTTTTCGTAGAATTCTTTTACAACACTGTTTTCTACGGTAACAGTGAGTTTCATAGTTGCTTTTGGTAATTTTTCTATTTGTGTTTTCATAGCTTAGTTATTGTATCACAAGAGGCTAAACTTTGGACTCATTGTTCTTGGATTTTATATATTTTATAGCAAAATCAATAATATCTTCTTTGTCGTAGGTTAGGTCGGGCTCTATCTTTGTTTCCTCCAACGGTTTGTCTTTTCCGGGAAGGAAAAATCTCCATGTCGGTATCCAAATGTAGTATTTTTGTTCCTTTTCATAAAATTCATATTCCTTGGGATTTCCGCTTCCTCCTTTTGTTTTTGTTCCTATTATTATGCAGTCGGTTGAAGCTTTTATAATGGAAACAAATCTTTCGGCGGAGCTAAATGTGTCTTCGTTAACAAGAACAGCGATTGGTTTGTTGTACGGGGTGTTTGTTCCTTTGACATAAATTTCATCTTTTTCTAAAGACATTCCCATATCTCTCGTAAAGTTAATTCCCATCAGATGGTTACCAGGTTTAGACAAGTATTGCGTGATAAAAGTTCGGGCGGGGAATTCCTGCCCTCCCCCGTTGTATCTCAGGTCGATTATTAAACCATCAGTTTTTTCTGCATTTTCTAAAAAAGGTGTTTCCAAATCTTTGTAATCAATATTTATTAGAGACGGGATTTTTAAGTACATAATATTGTCAAGAACTTCAAAAAAAGGTTTTTCAGTTTTTAAATCTCCGTGCTGCCACTCTACCGGAAGAATCATTTCTTTTCCTTCATATATTCCCGCGTGAGGGTTGTTTAAAAGTTTTAAAATGCTGTCAATTTTTTTAATGTTATCCGAGTTTTTATCACCGTCGATAATTGAAGCGTTATAAAGGAAATTTTCCATTTCTTTTTTATCTAAAAACGGATATGTGTCTCGAACTTTTAAAACTACTTCTTCAACTGTGTTTAAAATATTTTCGGGTTTTCTGTCCATTTACTAATTCTATAATATTTTTGTGAGTTTAGTTTGAAATTACTCCGGATCCGATACATAAATCTTTGATATAAAAAACACAGTATTGACCGGGAGTTACCCCAACTTGAGGTGTTTTAAATATTGCTTTGTATTTGTTTTTATCTTTATTTAATGGAAAAATTTTGGCCGGACTTGCTTTTTGCTGATATCTAATTTTTGTCTTTACTTTTAATTCTTTTCCGAAAAATATCTCATTCGAGAAAAAGACATCCGAAAGATTTATCTCGGTTTTTCCCAATTCGTTTTTATCTGTTGAAACGATTACCGTGTTATTTTTAGTATCTTTCTCTATAACGTAATAAGGACCTCCTGCAAGCCCGATCTTTTTTCTTTGCCCGATTGTGTAGTATTGCAAACCTTTGTGTTTTCCTAAAACCTTTCCATTTTTATCAACTAAGTATCCATGATTTTCACCAATTTCTTTATCGATAAAATTGTCCATTTCTTTTTCTGGAATGTAGCAAAAGTCTTGGCTTTGAGACTCTTTTTTATATAGATTTATGTTTTCTTTTTCAACAAGTTTGTAAACTTCTTTTTTATCTAATTCCCCTAACGGGAATATAGTTCTTTCAAGCCATTCTTGTGGAAGAAGACTTAAGTAGTAAGTTTGATCTTTGGTTTTGTCTTTGGGCGTTTTTAAAATATACGAACCATGCTTTTTGCTTTTGTAAATTTTTGCATAGTGTCCTGTGGCGACATATTTTATATTTTTCTCATCTGCAAATTTAAATAAATGAAAAAATTTTGTATTTTTGTTGCATATCATGCACGGATTTGGGGTTTGGGATTTTTTTAATGTTTCTATAAAATAATCAACAACTGTTTTTTGAAAATCTTTAGTTATATCTACAACATAGTGTTCACAATCATACTTTTTGCAGATTTCTTTTGCTTGATTGATAGAATTGGATGCGCTTTTAGGATTTTCAGTGGAATTTTTACCTTTTTCCCAAAAAGGAAGTTTTAATGATACTCCAATCGGTTCCCATCTATTTCTCTTTAAGAGAATTAAGGTCGCAGTTGAATCTACACCGCCCGACATTCCAACCACAATTTTTTCTCCCTTGCCGTTTTTTAGATTGGGTAGTTTTATTCTTGCTGATTTTCTATCCATTCTTCGTATCTTTCGGCAAGAATTTCGTTGCTTTTAACAATAGAATTGTGTTTTTCTTCTAACGATTTAGGTATTGGTCTCTTATTATTTAAAAGATAATCGTAAATAGCTTCTGCTAAAGCTTCGGTGGCAAGTACTGAACAATGAATTTTAATGGGAGGTAGTCCTTCCAATGATTCTATAATATCGCTTTTACTTACTTCCAAAGCCTCTTCAATAGTTTTTCCTTTTACCATTTCGGTAATGGCACTGCTCGTAGCAATAGCCGCCACACAACCAAAAGTCTGAAATTTAATGTTGGAGATGATTTCTTTTTTTCCTTCTTTTTTAACTTTAATATAGAGATACATCATATCTCCGCAAGAAAGATTTCCGACTTTACCTACTCCATCAGCATTTTTTATTTTGCCTAAGTTTTTTGGTTTATGAAAATATTCTAAAACTTTATCTGTATACATTTTTTACATTGTCCAATTTGTTACACTCATCGGAGATATTTTTCTCATCTTCTCAACTGACTTTGGAAGTACTTTGAGTAAGTAATTCACGTCCTTTTGAGTGGTATATCTACCTAACGAGATTCTAATTGTACCCTGTGCATATTTTTCTTCAATACCGCAGGCCAAAAGTACATGTGAAAATTGCAATTTTGAAGAAGCGCAGGCCGATACCGTTGATACTTCTATTCCTTTTGAATCAAGGTCCATCATTAGGGCTTCACCTTCTATAAAATCAAATCTCACATTCACATTATTGAAAAGTCTGTTTTTTGGATGTCCGTTTAGATGCGAATTTGGAATATTTTTTAATATGAATTTAATAATTTGATCTCTAAGCTTTATTTGCCTCAACTTTTCTGAGTACATTTCTTTGACGCAAAGTTCTAAAGCTTTTGCAAAGCCAACAATTCCTGCCACATTAACTGTGGATGATCTTTTTCCTCTTTCATGTCCTCCCCCGTGCAACAGTGGTTCTATTAAAGTACCGGTTCGGATATACAAAAGTGCCACGCCTTTTGGTCCGTACATTTTGTGAGATGACGCGGTTAAAAGGTCAATGTTTAGTTTTTTCATGTTGATAGGCATTTTTCCAAAGCTCTGAGAGGCATCGGTGTGAAACAGCACTTTTTTAGCTTTACAAAGTTTTCCTATTTCTTCCACGGGTTGAAGTGTGCCAATTTCGTTATTGGAATGCATTATGGAGACCAAGATGGTGTCGGGGGTAATTATTTTTTCAAGTTTTTCTAAATCTACGGTACCAAAACCATCCACGGGCGCGTATTCTACCTCGAATCCGTTTTGTGAAAGCCATTTTGCGCTGTTTAGAACGCAGTCGTGTTCTATTGAGGAGACAATAATCTTTTTGCCTTTGTTTTTGTAAGCTGACGCCACACCCTTTAAAGCCCAGTTGTTGCTCTCTGTAGCAGAAGATGTAAAAAAGATTTCACTGATTTGACAGCTTAGGTAGTTTGCAAATACTTCTCTGGCTTTGTCTAAAGCTTTATTTGCTTCAGTTCCCATCGAATGAATTGATGCCGGGTTGGCAAATTTTTCACTAAAGTACGGAAGCATTGCTTTTATAACGGCTTTATCTACCGGAGTGGTTGCCGCGTAATCTAAATAAACGTATTTTTTTGTTTTAGCCTTTTTCATATACGGTGGTATTTTAGCACAAGGAGAAATTATTTTTTAAATCTCCTCTTTTTTGAATACTTGTAAGTAGTAACTACAGATGTAAAAGAAACTTGCTAATAAATAAAAGAGATTTTATTTTGAATAACTTGATATTATTAGTATATGCTTGAAAAAGAACCTTTGTACGATAAACCAGATAACCCCTATACTCACAAAGAAGAATTAATTTCCAAAGGTAATGATTTTGAAGTTTATGGATATGATGAGAACTATGTCGTAAAAATTCCTCACAGCTCTGATTCACAAAACCCTCTTTACTATAATGATCTTTTAAACGACTACACAAAAATGAAAGAAATATTCGGAGATAATCTTTCAGATTCCTATTTCATACCTCCTGAAAAAACTGACAACGGAACTTACAGAATTATACAGCCAAGGTTTAGGCAGGAAGAATTTTTAGATATTATTCCAAAAGAGGAATTTAGAGGTTTTATATTAGAACACAGAGCATTGTTTGAAGATTTATTACAAAAAGCCGAGAAAGCTAAGGAAGAGTTTAAAGTTCCCGTAGATTTAACTGTTCACAATATCGCATTTCATGATGGAAAACTCATAATCACTGAAAATGACTCCCCCACAGCAAGGCTTAGAGATGAGCATTTTGGAAAAAAGATTGAAAGCGATAACATGACTATGGAGTTGCTGAGAAAATTATTATCAGAGCCGTAAAAATATAGTAAATTTTTTAATTTTGCGTTTTTCTAAACAACAATTCTTTTAGAAAACAAATACTGCGTATGTGCACCTGTTTTTTCTGAAATATATTTTTGAAGTTCTTTGTCTATTCCATTTGTATCAACGATTATCTTGCTAAACCCATCACCTGTGTTTTCCCACACTACTTTATCTGGAATATTGTTTTTAATTTCATTTATTCTGTTATTTCCTGTAAGTTGAATAAATAATCTCGGTGTATAACCCATTTTTAAATAAAAATTTTCGGCGGGTCCTTGAGAACCAAGAGAAATCTCATTTTTTCCTAGTTCTATAGCATTTTCTTCAAGTTGTTGAATTAGTTTTGTACCAACCCCAGCTTTTCTATATTTTTCATCTACCGCTAATTCTCCTATCAGAAGTTTTTCTTCACTATCATCTGAAGATAAAACTGCTCCAATTACTTCGTTTCCGTCTTTTGCTATGACAACATACCTTGGGTCTTTTTGAAAAATGTTTAGGTAAAAATCTAAACTTCGAGGGTGGTCCTCAGAGAATTTAAGTATGTTTTTAACAAAGTTATATGCGTCTTGAACTTCTGTTTTAGATTTTGGTGATACTAAAGAGATATTCATAGATAAATTATATCAGTAAGGCTATAACCAACCTATTTATCTTCTGTTCATCGGCCTGTGTAGTGGTTGTACTCTATAGTTGGAATCTTCCATATAAAATCTTCTCATCGGTCCTCTTTTAGTCCATTGTTCGTTTAATCCTAAATAATCAATGAGCAGTGCTGATAAAATTATTGCTGTCACCACAGTAATGGCAACAACAATAAAATTCTTTTTATATGAAAAATCATATTTTTTTAACATCCAGATACCCAAGATGATAAAAGCAACTGCTAGTATTGGTACCCACAAAGGAAATGACTCTAACATCATATTAATTCTTGCTGTTCCCGGGCCTTGTTTTTTAATAAAAAAGAAAGTTAGATTAGTTAAAAATATCGCTCCGATTATCATTCCAACCAATCCCAGAAATGAAGTTATGGAACCTAACACAAAATACCATTTTGGTTTCATTTTTACTTCTCCGGATAATACTTTATCCATTATTTTATTTTCGATATTTCTTTTTTGTTTTTCCATTTTTAAATTTCCTATCTTTTTGTTTGACATATTTTTTTCAAAATAATTTTCGCCCTATTTATTCTAACTGCAACTGTACCCATTGGTAATCTTAAAATATCACTTATTTCTTCGTATGATTTATTTTCTATATAGTAAAGAGATAGTGGCTCACGGTAGTTAATATCCATTCCCTCAAGACAGTTGTGTGCCTTTGAAACTAACTCCTCTTTTATATATGTATCTTCAATATTTATCCCACTATCAAAATCTACGTCAGGGTCGAGTTTTATAGTTTTCTTGTTTTTATCAATCAAATTTATAGCTTCGTTATGAACAATTCTGTAAATCCAACTTGAAAACTTTTTTTTAACATCAAAACCATTGAGATTTACGTATGCTTTTATAAAAGAATCTTGAACTGCATCGCTTGCTTTGTCTGGATCGCCAATTAAATACTCTGCGTATCTAATAAGTTTAGCTTGATATCTTTTAATAATATGTGCATACGACTCTTTGTTTTCATTTTTAACAATCTCCACTATTTCCTCGTCTGTTTTTGTTTCAATATTTTCCATAGTGCCCTATCATTTTACATCATGCCCCACCTAGATTTTAGATGAGGCATTTGTAAATGATTTATTAACGATTGAGATTTCTTGGGCATTCTTCACATCCTCCGAATCCCTGACCCATTCCTTTTCCTGAACCGTTTTGGAGTCCTAAACCTAATTCCTGTCTTATCTTAGCTGCTTCTTCAGTTTTGCCTTCTAAAGCAAGTCTGTGTGCTTCTGCAAATCTTTCGAAATTTTCCTCGTTTATTACCTGTGATACTCTGCCCCTCCCACCCATTTGCTCTTTCCAAGCATTGTAGTCGTTGCTATCGAAAGCTTTGGTCATTTCCTCATGTCTTTCTTCTGTGTAATAAGGTCCCTTAACTGTTGGATCTCCTTTGTATGCTGATACTTTGTTTGTAAAAAGTAGCAAACCTCCTAATAAAAGACCAACTGAACCTAATGCAATATATTTTTTATTCATTTAATTTCACCTCCTTAATTATTAACTCGTACATATCTAGTACAGGTGAGGAGGAGATTTTCTTTCAATTTTTTCTGGAGGCTCTCATTCTTAGAGTTGAGTTAAGGATTTTTTTCCTTAATCTGAGGCTACGAGGGGTAATTTCAAGTAATTCATCATTTTCCAAGAATCCAAGACATTGTTCTATGCTCATGATGACTGGAGGTATTAAAGCTACGGATGTCCCCTCCCCCGATGATCTGTTGTTTGTTAGTTGCTTTTCTTTACACACGTTAATTTCCATGTCTTCGTCTCTTCCATTAAGCCCCACTATCATTCCTTCGTAAACTTTATCGGAAGGTGAGATAAAAACAGGACCTTTTGTTTGTGCGGTTATAAGCCCGTGTGGGGCTGCATTTCCTGAATACGCGGCTATTAAAACTCCTTTTCTCATTTTTTTCATCTGCGGACCCATTTTTTCATATTTTAAAAAGTTTGAATTAGTTACCGCGGTTCCTTTTGTTAGTGTTAGAAGGGTGCCTCTTAATCCCAACATTCCTCTGGTACTTATTTCAAAAAGAAGTCTTGAAGAATTTTCTGTTAGCTCATCCTGTGAAAGCAATATTCCATGTCTTTGACCAACTTCACTTTTCACTGCTCCAACATAAACATTGTCTACATCTACTGTGAGTTCTTCTACAGGTTCCATTTCCACCCCATCAATAATTTTTGTTATTACTGTCGGTTTTCCTGCGCTAAGTTCAAACCCCTCTCTTCTTAATGTTTCTAAAAATACAGAGAGATGAAGTTCCCCTCTTCCTGAGATTACAAAACCCTCTTCGTTTGAATTTTTAAATCTCATTGCCACATTAGTTTGTAGTTCTTGTTGAATTCTTTCTAAAATTTGTCTGCTGGTAAAAAATCTTCCCTCTCTTCCCATAAAGGGAGACGTGTTTGGACCGACCGATATACTTAATGTTGGTTCGTCTATTGCAATAGTAGGCAAGGCCTCAGGTTGATTTGAATCTGCCACAGTGTCACCTATCCCTGCATTTTTAATTCCCGTAATGGCAATTATTTCACCAGAATTAGCCTCCTGTACTTCCACTCTATTAAGTCCTCGGGTCACATAAATTTTTTCAATTACTGTATCTTCTTTCTCACCATTTGCTTTTAATAAAGTTACTGTCATACCAACTTTTGCAATTCCTCTTGTTACTTTTCCTATTGCGTATTTACCCTTAAAGCTATCCCAATCAAGAGTGCTTACAAGCATTTGAAATGGTTCCTCGTTATTTATTTTTGGAGACGGGATGTATTTTAATATTGCTTCAAAAATAGGTGACAGATCGGAGTTTGTTCTTGATTCTGAATTTTCAGATGAAAGTATGTCGCTAGTAATTTGGTTCCAAGATTTTCCTTCTCTTCCTATACAGTAAAGAACTGGAAAATCTAACTGATCGTCGCTAGTAGCAAGTTCTAAAAACATGTTGTCGATTTTTTTTATTGTTTCCTCAATTCTTACGTGTTTTTTATCAATTTTATTTATGATTACTATTATTTTCAAGCCCATGTTGAAAGCTTTTTTCAAAACAAACTTAGTTTGAGGCATTGGGCCTTCTTGAGCATCTACTAAAAGAAGTGCTCCATCCGCCATGTTTAAAATTCTTTCAACCTCCCCACCAAAGTCTGCATGGCCAGGGGTGTCTATAATGTTTATTTTTGTATCTTTGTAAGTTACAGCGGTGTTTTTAGCCAAAATTGTGATTCCTCTTTCTCTTTCCTGATCGTTTGAATCCATAATAAGCTCTTGATTCATAAAAGATTCGTTGTTTCTAAATGTTTTGGACTGCTTCAACAAACCATCAACAAGGGTTGTTTTTCCGTGATCGACATGTGCAATTATGGCAATATTTCTTAGTTTCATAGCAATTGGTGATTATACATCTACATTGGCTTAACGACTAATTTTTTGCATGGAAATATAAAGGATGGTTATAAGCATTTAGAAAGTTTCAAAATTTCTAAAGAATATTATTCGTTAAGGAGTAATCAGTGTACCTACTTTTTCACCTTTGATAACACGCTTAACATTTTTAAAATCTCTGACATCAAAAACTACCAAAGGAATATTTTGAGATTGGCATAATGCGAATGCAGTAGAATCCATGACCATTAAACCTTTCACTAAAGCATCTTGAAATGTGAGGTGTGTGAACTTTTTTGCATTTGAATTTTGATTCGGGTCGCAGTCATAAACCCCGTCTACGTTTGTACCTTTAAGAAGAATATCTGCGTTTATTTCTGCAGCTTTGAGTGCGGCAGCCGAGTCTGTTGTGAAAAAAGGACTCCCCGTTCCTCCGGCTAATATCAGTACATATCCTTTTTCCATGTGATGAATAGCTCTTAAACGTATAAAAGGTTCACATGCTTGATCTAGTCTTAAAGATGACATTACTCGTGATTGAACCCCAAGAGCGTTTAATTCTTGCTGAAGTGCTAAAGCGTTCATGATTGTTCCCAACATACCTATATAATCCATTTGAGCTGGGTCTACAGTTCCCTCACGATAATTTCTTCCTCTAAACAAGTTACCTCCGCCGTTAACAATCGCAAGTTGAATGCCTGTTTCGTCTATGAGATTTTTGATATTGGATGCAATTTTTCCAATAGCTTTGAAATCCAAACCAACTTTTTTCTGTCCTCCAAAAACTTCTCCACTTATTTTTAACAATACGCGTTTATATTCCGCCATTGTTGATTATTATATCTTTTTAATGTTTAAGTTGAAAGATACATTCAAAAACGTAGTAGTTTACAATCTGATACGTATTGTTGAAAGGGCGTTTGTGAAGGTGTGGGGATTAGTTATCTAGGTTCAGTAAACCTTCAAAATCGTTGTACAAATCTTTAATGTAAGAATTAACTTCAGGTATCTGTTCGATAACATTCACGTTATTAATTATCTCTTCAGCCACATTTTCAGGTAAGTTAATCTTTACAACAAAGTTACGAATACTTTCCTCATTGGGTTTGTTTGCAAAATAGTTCTTTAGTAAATTGTGCCATTGAGTAACAGTTTCTTCCCCCGCGCCCGATTCAATTTCATCTTGTAATATATTGTCTAAATAATTTTGGTAAACAGGCCAGTCAGATATTTTCTCGTAAAGAATTTTATCCTCAACAAATTTTATTGATTGAGTAAGGTATTTAGATTCCGGACAGAATGAATAGATATTTCTTGAAAGTAAAAAGTCTTCTCTGACTTTATCTACTAAAGCGTGAAACTTCATTCCTGAAATGAAAGAATTTTTATCGTTTATATCTTCTAAGTTATTTACACTAAGATGAGTTTTCTCTCTATCTATTGTCCCTAGGTATCTTATATCTGAGAAACTAGTTCCGATTATAAATTCCTTTTTATCGTAATTGTGAAATTTATTGTTAAATATTTTTTCTGTTAGAGCTATGTGAGTTATTGGGGCTGCCATAACTTAATTGTATCAAAAGTTCTAGGCTTCTCTGGGTATAGTAAAAATAAGGTTGTTATATCGATAAAAAAATGTGGTGGGCCATTTGTAAGGATGTGAGAAATTCTGTAGTGTTGCTAGTGTAAAATTATATTATGAGAATTGAGTTCAAAATAGATCCGCACTACGATTACGAAATGACGATACAAATGTTACGTGGTAAGGATTGGGAATATAGAGCTAAAAAGATGAGTTTGGATATGGATTTGGTTCGGAGAATAAATACTTGCGAAGGAAAAGAACTTAAACAGGCGAGGGAAGAGTTAGAAAATCTTGTTACCAATTTATATAAAGATCTTGGTTTTGCAATTGAAAAAGCTAAGGACACTTATCAAAAATCTTGGGATTCGATCATTGATGAGTTTTCAAGTACCGTAGAGGAGATAACTGTTCCTTGGTTTTACGATAAATATATTGTTAACGTTACCCACTTTAACAGAGGTTTAAGTAATTGGGATGGGAATGTAGTTGGTAGATGGTGGAGAGAAGATGCGGACAAACAAAGACGAATTACAGCTCACGAAGTACTTCTTGCCCATTTTTATTCGATACATAGAAAACTTTATGCAAACAGTGGTTTAGACAAGGAACAAATATGGGCTCTCTCTGAGATATTCGCCTTTGCTCTGACAGGGTTAGAACCTAGTATAAGTAAATTTTGGCCTTGGGATACAAAAGGTTATTATACAGATCATAATTACCCACAGATTGTAGATTTGCAAAATGCATTAAAAGAACCTTACCTAAATAGAAAATCTTTTGATGAATATGTTACTAAAGGTATTGAGTTAGCCAAAGAATTATTTCCAATCTCTAGACACTAGATTACCTTGCTGTGACAACAAATACAATGTTTTTGGTGAGCGAGAGAGGACTCGGTCACACGTCTTAAGACACACTAGTTCATAAATTCATAAGTGTCTCTAAAGCTCGCGACCCCGTCTCCTTCGCTATGCTCAGTCCGACATTCTCGTCCTCTCTCATAATAAAAGTTCCCGCTAACCTTTCATAAATTCAAGGCTAACGGGAACTTTCATGGTGGGCCATTTGTGAGGATGTGAGAACTACTTTACCACGTATGCTGTTGGCGAACCGATGTTTGCTGTTTTAATTTTAGTTAGTTAAAAAAAATTCAAAATTTTAAACAATTTTAATTTTATGGAAATATTTATTATTCGTTAACTCTTTTCGTAGGATTTCTGTGTCTTTTAATTTTAGATTTTCTACAACAATTCTAAGATAAAAATGAACATTGTTTTTATCTTTATTAAAAACAATACGAACAATATTTCCTCCACTCTTATTGACTGACTTAGTAATAATATTTAAAAGTCCTGGTTTGTCTATTCCTGCAGTTTCTATTGTAGTTCGTTTCTGTCTGTTTTTTGTTACACCATATTCATTTAGCAAATCGTCTAGCCTTTCAATATCTAAATACCCTTTTGATATTTTGTAATAAATCTCTCCAGCATTCTCGCAACCTAGCGAATAACAAATACCGTGCACATCTGTCCCAATGTCCTCTAAGTCCAATATTCCTCTTGGAGATACCCTGTCTTCAATTATTTTTTTACCTAACTCGATAGAGTTTTTCTTTTCGTTGTCTATTATTTTACTTTCTAAATATTCGTGGGTTTTTCTCAAACAAATTTTTTCTAGTTTAATATCCTCCTTAGTGTTTCTTTCGCCTGTTATAACCTCTACTGTATCTGCATTTTTTAGTATGTAGCCTAGATCCTTTTTCTCTCCGTTTATTATCACACCCACCGAGTTATCGCCTAATTTTTGATTTACTACATAAGCAAAATCTATTGCTCTAGCTTTTTCAGGAAGGAACAATAAATCTTGTGAGGGTGTGAATATTAATTTTAGGTTGTAGTTGTTGTTTTTGATTCCTTTTTGTAGATTGAAAACATATCCCCAGTTATTAAAACTTTCCATATCTTTCTTTGCTATAGCAATTTCTATCGAACCGAAGTCAGTTTCAATGGTTGTTTGTAAAGCTTCATATCCGTTAATTCTTTTATTTGCGCCTATGAATTCATCAAATCTATTGAAATCTACTTTACCGCCATATACATTATGTATCGCATATATGGCTTCATAACACTGCTCAATTGATTTTACTGCAACCCTGTAACTTATGACGTCATTAATTTTTTTATAATCTTCACTTGAAGCTAAACCTTTAACAGCGTTAGACTTTAATTTTTGGTAGGTACTGTAATAACCTCCAATTTTAGTTTCGACATTAGCTTTTATTTTAGTTTTTTCTAGAGCGTTTCTTATTGTTTTGAGGTTTTTTTCTATCTCAGTGCTAGATAGTCTTTTATCACAATCAATAGAAGTTTTTACTTTTGAAAAATTATCAAAATTGAGATATTGAAAAGAAAGGTCTTCAATTTTTGTCTTGACCACCCACATACCAAGAGATTCTGCAAGTTTTGCGTATATTTCTAAACTTTCTTTAGCTTTTTTCTTTCGGTTTGAGTTTGGTAAGTATTGAAGTGTACTAAGGTTGTGATATCTATCAGCTAGTTTTAATACTGAAACCTTTGGGTCAACGTAAGAGGTGCCTACTATCTTTTTTAAAGTTTTAAAATCCTGTCCCTCTTTTACCCCTAACCTGATTTTTGTTACCGAGTCTACTAGAAATGCAACCTCTTCTCCAAAGTATTTTGAAATTTCTTCAATCTTTAAATTTGTGTCCTCTAGTGTATCGTGTAGCAGAGCTGCAATTAATAAGTTTGTGTCGTTTACACCCCATTCCCCTAATATGTTATAAACTGCTATGCAGTGTTCGATGTACGGTTCTCCAGATTTTCTGTATAGGTTTTTGTGTTTTTCCTGAGCGATTTTCAAAGCTGCCAAAATTTTCCTGTCAGAGGTTTTCAGATTTTTTTTATATTGTGTTTCAAAATTTTCCGTTAGCATTATCGGTAATAATATAGCTAAATAGGTTTTATTACAACGGAGGGGGTTTTTAAAATTCTGCAGAATATAAATTATCCAATTCCCTCCATTTTATTGTTTAGATTTTCAGATTTAAAGTATTGGAGGATTAGTAAATTATTAAATTTTGAGGTTTGATGATTTCCTGTCTAAATAACAGATAGCTGGTGGGAAGAGTGGGATTCGAACCCACGAAGGCATAAGCCAGCAGTTTTACAGACTGCTCCATTTGTCCACTTTGGTATCTTCCCAAGAATAACTCTAATGCAATAACATTATAACAAAAAAAATACCGAAGCGAGCTGTTTTAGAAATGAGTCAAGAAAAATAAAAAGATAACTTTTTATGTCTCTTGTCACTTCATAAAATAAGCTTGAACTTCGGTATATTGTAATGGGGTGAGTGAGATTCGAACCCACGAAGGCATAAGCCAGCAGTTTTACAGACTGCTCCATTTATCCACTTTGGTATCACCCCGGTCACTAGCTTGTAGAACACTATAGCATATTTTGAGTGTTTGTCCACTCTAGCCTGTGTCCTTCTAACGACCTGTTTCTGCCTTGATTTTTGCAATTTTATCTTTGTACTTTAAGAAACTGAAGCTGCTGCTGTCAGGAATTCCTGAAATTTTCAACCCAGCTTGTGCTCGTTCTATCTCGGCCAACATTATCTCGCTGGTTTTTATAGCTAAACCTACGTTGTAGATGTAGCTTCCACGAAGACCGTGAATCTCAGCCTCTTTTTTGTTCAGACTTACATGAGGCATTTGGATTAATTCTTCACGTAGACTTTGTGAATAAATTAATCTTCCAATTGTAAAGGCTGCAATCTCAATTTCTTCCTCAACTGTTTTTTGAGTTGAGACTGGACGAAATTCTACAATCGCTTTGTCTTTAATAAATTTTATTCGGGCATCACGCCAGAACAAACCTATTCCAATTTGCAAAGCATGTGCTTCGTCTTCAAGAATAAACGGATAAGAAGACACCTCCTTCATGTAATCCTCGATGCTGTTAAAGTAGTTGTTCGGTAAACCTACTCTTAGAGATTTTCCTTCGGCAATGTCTTGTTCCGACCTGGTGTCGTGCGACCGTTTCCATGCCTCAAACCTTACATCTTCCCATCCAGTATCAACCCCGCCAAGAAATCTTGCATTTCCGGAAAGTGCTACAGAAAGTGGGCTGATCATGTAGAGTCTGTTTAGCTTATCGACAGCGTCTTCAAGACCATTACACTGAACTGAGAACTGGAAGGCGTTAAGGATACCTACAATTGCGGCATCTAATACGTTAACACCATTGATTGTTTCTTCAATCTTGCGCGTCTTGTTCAAGTTGTGAAAGGTAGGTACCTTTGTGTACTTAGGTGTTTTAGTCCTTTGTATGTTTTGCGTATCTGCCCAAGGAATTGTTCCGTATCTTCCAACTTTGCAGCCGTGCTTTTCTACAACAACCCAGAGTTGTTTTTCTAAGTCTCTTAGCTGTGCGAGCCATCCCGAGAATCCGACCTTGGTTAGATCAACAGGCGCTGGGTGAACCTCAATGCATGAAGCACCGAGTTCCGGTCCAAAATCGTCACCAAGTTTAGCAAGCATTTCGTTTTTTTCTTCATCTGTAATAAGCTCACTTTTACCTTCAACCTCACGGTAGATAAAAAGTTCTTGCTCTGCTCCTACCATGGTAATGGTAGGTGTTGGGAAGCCTTTTGGCACTTTGCTAATTTGCTCTTTTGACATTTTGTTAAATGCACTAAGCATGTCCATTTCCTTACTCCTCTCGTTTCACGTACTAATAATTATTTATTTTTCAAGGTTCCACAAACCTGACTTACTTTCTCTTTAACTTACCGACTGTAAATAACCTTCCGCCGGTAGTAACAAACTGCCTATCCTTCAAAACCATAAGTACCCCACTTTCATGAGATTTAATTTGCGTCTTTTTGAAAGACGTAATATCAATCACCCCTCCTACTACCTCTCCCTTCTTTATTTTATCCATTAGCTTTTTGTGAGTAACAAAAATTCCTGAAACATTGGAATTAAATTCTTTATTCTCTACAAATAACAACTCCCTGCTTTCTTTAGCATGCGAAACATTAGTTATTTTTAAGTTATTTAAAATCTTTATTGTTCCGTCAACAGCTCTTTCTATCTGCTCATCACTTACATTGTGTAGCTGAGGAAGCTCTACAGCAATATTCGGGATACCTTCAAAAGAAAGTTTAGGACCCAACGCCGTGACGAATTTAAGCTCGTCCCTGGATTTTATGTTTAATTCCCAAACAATATCCGGATCAAACAACTTGATAAATTCTAATGTTTTTTTCTTGGTTTCATTGGATCCGCAGTTCATAAAGATATTTGTAACAACAGTCGGGTCTTCAAAAGTGTGAAAATCTAAAACTGCATCCATGTCTTTGGCAATCTCAAAAATTTCGGCTGCAATTCTATCTGTTGGTTCTTTTGTCTTATCCCCCGGAAATTTTCTGTTAAGGTCGTACAAGTCCAAAGGATTTATTCTAATATTTAAAGCTTGGGCTAAAGCGTTCGCAGAAGGAATTATCCATAACTCCCCCTGAATATCTTTAATCTTTTCCAAAACATTGTTTATAACAAGAAGTCCCGTGTACTCATCACCGTGAATCCCGCACACAATAAGCGCTTTTTTTCCACGCTTGCTGCCTGTAAATTTTAATACAGGAATTTCTATACTCACTGCCCCTGCTTGTCCAATTTTTATTTTAGTTATAGTTTTTTTCATAATTATTTTAACTTTCTTGCAAAAAAAAGCCCTTAGGTTTTTACCAGATTTATCTGATAAACACCTAAGGACGTTAATACGTGGTACCACCTTAGTTTTCTCAATCGTTACCGATTGGGACTTTACAACTGCTCCGCGGATGCGACACAGTCTTTCGCTTTAACGGGCGAATCTCGTTCCTGATTTAGTCAAGACAGCTCCGGAAATGTATTTCGACTTTTCGTTATGCGCTAGGTTTGCACCAACCACCTAGTCTCTGTTGTCACTAACTTATGTCTACTAAAGTTTCCATCAAAGCTTTATGTAGAGGAGTATAGCTAAATTAACACAATATGTCAAACTATTTATTACTAGTTTTACAATCTAGGAATCAATAAAAAACCGGAAGAAATTTTTACTTTCTTCCGGAATGGAAAACTTATCAATCAGTTTTATTGTGTATGTATCTTGTGGTCTTCGATGTTTTTGAAGATAAAGAATAGTACCAGCCCTGCCGCAAGAACCACCAGTGAAATTATCTGATTGGTAGTGATAGCAAAAGGCTGTTCGTTTTTACTTACTAGATTTGTTATGATCATAGTAACAAGCACAGAGATGGGTACAACACCTTGCGCTGCAAGCCAAATTGGCTCGGAGGTCATAACCCCTCTCTCTTTAAGCCTGCCACACTCACGTCTTCCTTCCATGAAAACCCAGAACCCTATGGCATTGCCCGCGACACCGATGATAGACATCAGTAGCAGACTGTTTAAGGACGGGACCATAGTATAGTGGGTAGTAAATATCATGATAGGAACGATGAATACTACTGTAGTTGCCTCAATCACGAATAGAGCAATCCAGTTATCGTATCCGTGATCAATGAAGTTGAACAGCGCCTGTGTGAGAGCTGCAATTAAACCCATAACCAGAATACGCGTGGTAAAGGAAACGATAGCATCCATCTGATAGAAGACTACAGCGGCCACAGTCAGAATCACCGGGATGATGAACTTCGCACCGGATTTTGTTACATAGTAAGCTTTTTTTCCGTACTTGAGAATTGAAAGCGCAATAACCATTAAAGGCCACGTGTAGTTTAGAATTGTCATGCCTACAGGCTCACCTTCGTAGATTGCCTGGAAGTAGAAAAGTGAGTAGATTAAAGGCCACACCACGCCGATTGCGACCATTAAGCCGTAATCCTTGAAGGAGTAGTTCTTAAGTTTTGTCCAATAAGTCCTCGCCACACCGTTTTGATCTTTATATCTCATTATGGTGATGATCAGAGCAAGGGCGATTAGAGCTGTGACATTAACGTAAAAGGTAGTAACGTCTCCGGGCATGTTCGCGAGCTTTCCAAAAGCTGGAACTATACCCCAGGTGACAATCAAAAGTACGATGAAGCCTAGCAATCTTCCATAATTAGGCTCCTTACCGAAAGTATTTTTTGAGTTCATGATAGCCTCCTAAGCTATTGTATTCAGTTTGGGATGATTTTAACTGCTAACCACTTTAAGGAAGTTAGTTTTTCCGTATTTGATCAATACCGGTTTGTTGATTTGCTGTTTGGGATCTGTGGCTTTCTGGTCGTCTATTTTTACTGCACCTCCTTTGACTCGTCGTGCGACTTCACTGTTGGACACCAAACTGCCAGAAGTAACCAGAATCTCGTCAAGACGCATGCTGTTTGAAAGCTTGAATTCTGGGATTGAACCTAGGTTTTCACTGCTTCCAGTGAACACCATCGTCGACTGTTTGCTTGCATTTTTGGCTTCTTCTTCACCGTGAACTACTTTTGTAACTTCAAATGCGAGTTTTTTTTGGGCATCTCTTGGGTTTCCAGCCATAATCTTGTCTATCTCTTCCATTGGAATGAAAGTGTACAAACCGAATAGCTTTCTTACCATGTCGTCGGGGATTTTCTCAATGTATTGATAGAAATCGAACGGGCTGGTTTTTTTTGGATCAAGCCATAAAGGTCCACTTACTGTTTTACCCATCTTTTCACCGTTTGCAGTGGTTAGAAGAGGGAATGTAAGGGCGTGCGCATTGGCTTTGTTACCCTTGTGGTCTTTTATAAGACTCACACCTTGCAGAATATTACCCCATTGATCACTTCCGCCTACCTGAAGTCTGCAGTCATATTTCTCATAAAGTTCGAGGTAGTCCCAGGACTGCATTGTGGCATATAGAAATTCCAATAACGATAGGGGTGCCCCTTCCGAAAGACGTTTGGCAAATGTTTCCATCTTAACCAATTCGTTTACAGAAAAGTACCTGGCGACGTTCATCATATAGTCGTCCAGGAAGAGTGCTTTGGCGAGCCAGTCGGAGTTATCAATCATCAGAGCTTTCTTTGGATTATCCAAATCCAGAAGTCCCATACTCTGAACCTGATTTTTGATCGCAGTAGCGTTCTTTATTACCATTTCCTTCGTTAGAAGGGATCTGGCCTTGTTTTTGCCACTGGGATCGCCGACTCTGCCTGTACCGCCACCAAGAATGAAAATGATCCTGTTCCCAGCTTCCTGCATGTGATGCAAGGCCATAATACTCATAAAATGGCCTAGGTGAAGGCTGTCTGCCGAAGGGTCAAAACCCTCATAAACGGTTGTACCCTGGGTTAACAGGTTACTGACAGCTTCTTCGTCGGTTACTTGGAATTTTTTGATACCCTGCTCTTCAACAGTTGCGATGTAACCACGTTCTTTTAGTAATTCATAAATATTTCTCATATTAACCTCTCTTATATTTGTACCATATTTTATTATCAAAGATCCAGTCCTTTGACTTTGGTGGATTGTACGATAATATAAGCCTGTAGTCAAATCCCTCCTAGTTATACCAAACTTATTGAAATGCTGACATAGCTTTAGATGTAGAGTTATTTATAACAACCTAGAAGTTTGAATGAGCTATTCCTTCATATATATTTGGTTTATATAGATGAAGGAGCTTCCTTGCTAAAGATCTTTCTTTCTTAGGTCGGATGGGTTTTGTTATACCTAAAAATTATTCAATAGATAAAGTTTTTATGTAAGCTTCAAATACCTCATTTGTTTTAATTACACTATCAATATCAACGTATTCATTTTCTTTATGTGCTTGATCAGATGGTCCTGGACCAAAGACTAAAATATCAGATCCCCAGCTTTCTTGTAATAGCTGAACTTCAAAATATCCTGTGGAGTCTATATCCTTGTAAATAGGTTTTATTCCGCTTTGTTTAACAATTTCTTCGAAGCCTTCTAATTTACTTTTAGGCGTGTAAGCAGGTTTCATTAGAAACTTGAATTTAATTTCACTAACTTTGATTCCGAGCTCTTTAGCGTTAGTTTCTATTTTATCCTCAATCCATTTTCTTGATATTCTCTTATCGGAAAGTCTTATTTCACTCACACAAAAGGCATAGTCAGGAACGACGTTTCCACTATAAGAGATACTTCCGTCATTTTTTAAGATACCCCCATTTAGATGAGCCAAATTTAAAGAGTTATTTCCACCTTCATTATCATATTTACTTATGTCCTTTTGGAGCATTTCAAACATTGTTATTGCTTTCTCTATAGCATTTATTCCTAAATACTTTGTACCTGCGTGACACGACTTTCCATGAACATTGAAAGAGAATTCAGTTACTCCTCTACAACCGTTTGATATCTCCAATGAGGTGGGTTCCGGATTAATAATGATATCTGGTTTAAATTGATATTTTTCCAATAACTTTAATGCCCCTTTAAACGCATACTCTTCGTCAACTGTAAATATATAAGCAATGTTTTTTGATGACTTAAATTTTTTTGCTAAAAATAGACAAACCGATAATCCTGCTTTCATATCAACAGAGCCTAACCCATATATCTTGTTGCCAGATTTTTTTGCTTTGAATGGTTCAGGTGTACTAATTTTGGGAGGCACTGTATCCATGTGTGAAAAAAATATTATGCTTGGTTTTTTATTATTGTATGCAATTATATTAAATCGTTTACCTTCGACAGTTTGTTTTTCAACTTTTAGATCCGTATTTTCTATAAGGAATTTGTATATAAATTCTGCGAAAATAGATTCATCTACACCGTCACCAAGATACGACGGTATTCCAATTAATTTTTTAAGTAACTCTGTGACCTCTTTATCCATGTTATAGATTATACAGACAAAATTCGATACGCAGGTAATGTTTATCACATTTATTGTTATAGCAACAAATACAAGGTTTTGGTGGGCCATTTGTGAAGAAGTGCGAACTGCTAGTTATTATTCAACAAACTCAAGTTAAACCAGTTTTAAGATTTATTGATAAAATAGAATATATGATGATCAACTATCCTTTAAAGGAGGGCAAGATAATTCAACCATTTGGTAGAGATGCCTCTGATGACCCAATATATAAGGAATTTTACAAAATCTTTGATTATAAACATTGTGGTATAGATTTCGATACTGAAATAGGTACTAATGTTTATGCAGCTTTCTCCGGCATTGTCGTTAGAGCAGAAAACCACGAAGGTATGGGAAATGTTATAGGGATTAGAAACGGAAACCTTGTAGGGTTATATGCACATCTATCTGAAATAGGTGTAATACTTGGTCAATTAGTATCTACAGGTGATCTGATAGGAAAATCCGGAGCGACTGGAAAAGCATGCCCCAAGCCACACCTTCATTTTGAGTTAAGAGACTTAACAAAATCTTCATTAAAAGAAATGGTATTTGAACCTATTTTTGAAAAAGAAATAGATCGATATAAAGACACTTTTACATACACTGTAAATAATAAAAATACACAAAAGACATTAAGGTCATTATCCAAACTTTATTTTGGTACCCAGAATTATTGGGAATTAATAAAAATAGCCAACGGATTTGATTTTGATGAGAGTATTGTATTAGAAGAGGCTAGTGAAATAATCATTCCAAATTATAATTAAATATGATTGAATTTCGTAAAAAGTTCGAGTCCTTCTTGGGTTAGTCATAAGTGTGGTTCTTATAACAACAAAAAAACGTGGTGGGCGAGAGAGGACTCGGTCACGCGTCTTAACATCTTGTACCTCGCTATCGCTCAAACAATATGTAAAGCCCGCGACCCCGTCTCGCTCACTTCTTTCGCTCCGACATTCTCGTCCTCTCTCCTAATAAAAGTTCCCGCTAACCTCTCAGAAATTCAAGGCTAACGGGAACTTTCATGGTGGGCGAGAGAGGACTCGAACCTCCACCCTTTCGGACACGGTCCTAAGCCGTGCGCGTATGCCAATTCCGCCACTCGCCCATGATTTATTTTCTATTAAATTTTTAAATTTACTTTTATCTTCTGCACGTCTTACGCCCTCTAATGGTCTAAAGCCGTGCGCGTATGCCAATTCCGCCACTCGCCCATGATTTATTTTCTATTAAATTTTTAAATTTACTTTCATCTTTCGCACGTCTTACGCCCTCTAATGGTCTAAAGCCGTGCGCGTATGCCAATTCTTTACTACTGTAAATATGTTTGCTTACGCAACCATAAAGCCACTCGCCCATGATTTATTTTCTATTAAATTTTTAAATTTACTTTCATCTTCCGCACGTCTTACGCTCTTAAGGGATCTAAAGCCGTGCGCGTATGCCAATTCTCTACTACTGTAAATATGTTTGTTTACGCAACCATAAAGCCACTCGCCCATGGGTATTTAGTAACTTCTTTTACGAACAAAACAATTATAGCAGAAACAAAAAGAAGCCCGCCTTCGGCGGGCTTCCCACTATTATTTCACAATTATTCCACAGTTATTGAAATAATATTTACTTATAGATTAATCTTGAGTCATATCTAGAAATTTTTGATTTCAATTCCCTTTATATTATTGGATTTTTACCCCAGTTGCGCTGAGTTTTTTAAGAAGCAAATAAAATACTTCTATCTATCAACTTAGGATTCTCAATTTTACTAATAAAAAAGTTAACACCGTTTCTCCAGTTAATTGAATTTGGAGGTGTGTACACAGGAGCAATTTTTTCAGGAGTATCTAATCCTTTAGCTACATATTTTTCAGATATTCCCTTTCCCACTGTTTCAATAGCTTCTTCAAATGATTTAAAATAAATAGCATTTTTACCATAGATACCCCATCCAAAAGGGTTGTACGAATTTGGCAACATCCTTTTACCACATGAAGATTCCATACATGATATTGCTGGTAAAAGTCTGTAATCCAAACCATATTTTTCCGCTACTCTAACAAACGTATCGGCGTCCTCTTTTAAAGGTGATTTTTGAGCTTCGAAGAACTTTTCTAAAGATTCAATCTTCTCTTCTCTACCCGTATCTATTTCCTTTCCGATAAAGCTCATAGAAGCATCTAAGGGCCTGTTATTCTCTACAGTTACAAGAATAGCCATCCACACAAAGATAGCGACAAAAGGTAATATTTTTAGTTGTTTTTTCAGTATTTTTTTACTCATACAAGGGGTGATTTTAGCACATTTTTCAATTATGTGCAAATGCTATAGGATATATTTCATAAGGTTAGTAGTTATAAAAAGTTAATTCAAAGGGGTTTCGTAGTTTTGAATTGTATCCCCGAAATGGTTTACTCCTTCACACCACGATCCTTTCGATGGCGGGGTGTATATTTTCATAATTTCACAAGTGTCCGTCACACCTCTTGAATAAAATTTATCAGATAAATATTTTGAAACAGTTTCAATTCCTCTCACCCAATTATCAAATGAAAAGACGTAATCCCCGTAGACTCCCCAGCCCCAGGCGTTGTAAGATTCAACACCATTGGTTTTAGGTGTCTTTTTTCCGCAACCTGATTCTTGGAATGATATTGCTGCTACTAACCACCAAGGAATGTTGTTTTTATCAGCTTCGTAAACCATTACATCTCCCATACCTTCTAATGGACAGTTATATATTTTGTAAACAGCATTTATTTTTTGAGCTCTTGAATCCCTTGAATATATTGAAGCCGTAGTTGTTTTTATTGTTAGAGGTTTTGATGAGTATATTGAATATTTTGTTGTGTCCTGTGGTACTGCTTTTTGAGGAATAGTCATTATAGATGTAACAAAGGCAAATATGGCTACAATTGAAAAAGATGCCCATACTCCGGTAACTCCAGCTTTAATATTTGTTTTATCTACTTTTAAGCCTATCTTTTTGAAAACATTCTTGGATTTACTCTTTAGTTTAAAAAGGACACTTCTCTTTACATTTTTAGTATCTTCAAATCCTCCTGCAATTGAAAATATATTCTCATTTATTAAAGCAGAACTAAGAGAGTTTATCTCTTCTTTACTATAAAAATTGGAGATTTTCTTTTTGAGGATTTTTTTTCCGTTTTTATAAAAACAGTTATTTGAATTTACTCGGTTCATATTGATTGAGATACATTATCACAAGATACTGAAAATTTACAAGATGACAATTCTACTGATCTTTGTTTAATAATTGAAAACATATTTTGAAGATTATATTAATTTATGAATATATTAGACCAAGGATAATTGCAAGAATTATAGGAACTAAAAAAAGTAATCCTAAGAATACCGCTAACTTATGTGATGCCCACTCTTCCTTAGTGAATATTCTTTTTTCTTTTATACCTGAATTACCTGATAACCATTGTTTAGCTTTTATTAAGGCATAATCATCGGCTTTTCTTCTTGAAAAGAAAGTTTCATCACCCCACTGCATCGGATAATCTTCCCATTTCTCGCCTTCTTTTTTTCTGATAATAGCCTTGGGAGTCCACAACACGTTATTATCATCTTTATAAGAGCAGAGTGTTACGGTGTATTGCTCTTTATTTTCATTTTTATTAAACATTTATTATTTTGTGAATTTGCAATAAATACGAAGTAATGTATTAGTTTTATCTTAACATAATTAACGTTTTGTATTTCAAAAATTGGGATAGATTATTGAAGCTGGGTTTTTAAGAAAATCTACTTAAAAAATTAAGGAGCGCTTGTTTAATAAATTAACTTTTACGCTCCTTTTCTTCCTCTTCTTTTACCTTTCTTTCTATAAGTTCTATTGCACCTTGAATGCTGTGAGTACCGTAGAAACCCCAGTTAGCCCAATGCTTGAGTTGTTTGTATCTACCGTATTTAATGAAAATTTCCTTGGATAGCGGTGGTAATAAAAAACTGGTAAGTCTGATTCTCTGTCCTGTAAGTCTATCCATTTTCTCCTCCTTTTGTATTTTTTATTGAGTATACAGGATTTTTTTGTTTGCGGGTTTGTTAAGTAAAAAATTACGATGTTTATTGGTTTACTACCAAATGTGACGGAGATGCTACATCAGCAGATTTTATATGAGTAATCATATTTCTCCTGAAATTGTTGATTTAATAATGAGGATAAAGCCAGTAAAGTGGAAAATTTCAAAAGCAGAAGCTATAAACATGAATGAAGATTTTCTTTGGTTTGATGATGCTCCTGCTTTGGAAGATATTGAAAATTTGAAAAAGCACCACAAGCTGGATTCTTTGATAAGGGTAAATTTAGATGAGAATCCGGATATTTTAAAGGAATTTTGTAAAGGCTCTAAAGCTTCTTAAACTGCTCTTCTAGATATTTATTTAAGTAATCAAACAAGTCTCCAAGTTTTTCTCTTTCGTCTATTGTTACAAAGGGTTTTAAATCCATTATAAATTCTTGCTTTTTAAACTTTTTAAGATTATCCAAAAGAGTCTTCTTATCTAATTTTTCTCCGTAGTACGATAATTTGTCAGTGATTAATTTTAAATCAGGAGTTGCTCCTAGTTCATATAATACCCAAAGGTCATACAAATCTCTTTGTTTTTCTCTTTTCATTACAGCTCTAATCTTTTCTGCAAATATTTCGTTTTTGCTTAAACAATTAATAAATGCTGTAACAATAATGGGATATTCAGTTTTTAAAATTTCTTGAACAGGATTAATAACGTTTTCTCTCATTGAAAAATCTAATTTTACAAATATGTTGGAGGTTAAATTAGGAATCTCAGCGGTTAAAAGAAAGGTTTTTCCTGCTAGAGTTTCTCTCTCCTTAAATGTGAAAGGGTACTTGTTGGAAAGTTGTTTAAAGAATACATTTATCTTTTTTAAAAATTCAGATTCGTTTGAAGTTACTGTAAAATCTAAATCTTCTGAGAATCTCTTACCACCATACATAAGTCTAATAGCAGTCCCACCTTTAAAAAATATTTCTTTTGAAAATCTTTGCTCGTATAACTCTTTTAGGAATGTAACTTGAACAAATTCTCTAGCTACGATGTTTTCGTTGATTTTATATTCTTTTGCAAATGTTTTTAGTTGTTCAGATGAAATCATAAGTATTTTTCCATAATATTTTGAAATGCTTTAAGTGATTTTTTAGGAAGAAGGTTTAAAAATTCCTCAAATTTGTCTATTTCAAAGTTTGAAAGATCTAAGTTTTGTAAAATGCTCTCTGATTTAATAGATTTACTTATTAAATATATTTCATCGAATAGTGCCTTTTCTTTTGTTGCTATTAAGTAGTTTGATTCTTTGTAGTATCCGGTAAAAAGTTTCTTATCTATTTTAGAATATGTATACAGCTGATTATTTATTTCTTTTTCAGTTTTTTTTCCAAGTGTGGCTGAAGTTATTTCTAAGGGAAATTGACTTAATAAACCATAATAATTTAAAGCGGTTTCAAATGATATGTATGAAGGTGAGTACAAGAAATTTGCTATTTCAAAGTTAGAAGGTTGTTTTGATGTTACATAATATTTTCCTTTTTCTACTGATGTTAGGATGTTTTCTTGAATTAGTCTTTTTATTAAATCTTCTAGTGTTCTAGAGGATTTAATTTGCAAAAGATTCTCAATATCCAACGTGGTTAGTAAGGAAATGTTGTTTTTATATAGTTTATTTAAATTATCTAACGATGACATATACCACGTATTATACGTGGTTTGTGGTATCGTGTCAATTAGTATAAGTTGCATTTATAAAGTACATTTTACCTGAAAAAATGAAGCGAAAATGAAAAAAATCAGGCGTTTGTGGAAACTTAAGCACACTGTTTAGGGTGTGGGTCGGAATCCGGCCTGATTTGATTTATTTTAGCACACTCGATTACACAGGTAACTTGTAATTAGGAACTTGATCAGTATCTACCACAGTTGTTTGTCTTTTAAAATAATGATATTATCGCAGTAATTATAACCTATAGGAGGTAGACATGAGCTGGTTATTCGGAAAGAAGGATACTGAAGATAGAAAAGAACCTTGGCAAATTGCTATTGATAAAGAGCCTTGGCAAATTGCAATTGATAAAGAAGAAGAACGTAAAATGGAGGAGAAGAGAGCAAAAAAATTTTTGGATGAGCAGGAATGCCAAGAAGCATATCAAAGGAACATTCAAAAACTAGGTGAAAGGTTTAAGTGCCATTGTTGTGGTAAACCATCCAAAATACCCGGTAAAACGCAGGAACAAGTGTGCTACGATACTACCTGTACAGTAGATGATTGGTCTAAACCAGATGATTTATACCATTGTGATCAATGTGGATTGTTGACCTGCGAATCTTGTCTGTACAAGGGAATCTGTAAAACTTGTGCCCTAAAGATCGTTTCTAAGCACTAACAGTTAAAAAATAGCTAAAAAAGTCCTTACCTATGAATAATATTCAACAGTAAGGACCATTTTATTTCTAACACCGTCGTGTCAATTAACCCCATTTCCCACACCCATCGCCGTTAGATGAATAAAAAAACTATCCCACGTAGGTCCGTCAGCTATTCCTAGTATTTCTTCTTTGTAGTATTTGGTGCCTGACCATGATTTTTTTGAAGTGTTGTAAATAATTTCAATCCAAAATTCTCTTCCAATGTTTAAGCTGTTGAAGTATTTCATTTTTTGTTTTATTCCTTCTTGTTTGAATGTTGAGAGATCCGGGTTGTAGATGGATGTTTCTTTGTGTTGAGTGTTGTCATCACATAGGGTTGTGGTACTAAACATTATGTTTAGTGGAAAGTTTATTAGTTCAGGTCTTTCTTTTATTTCCAGTCTTTTTGGTATGTACATGGTTGTTTGATCAGATAGTTGTTCATAAAAAGCTATTGTTATGTATTCTTTTAGGTTTGGGTCAAATTTTCTTTGTTGTTCTAGGAGTAGTTTTTCTTGTTCTTCGTTTTGAATTATTTGAAAAAAACGTACTCTGTGCCAAAAGTTATCACAGTGTTTCATTCCAAGAAGTGCACAGTGGTTTATGTTTATTCCTATCGATTGTCCTAGGAGGCGATGTTTGGAATTGTCTATTTTTTCTATTTCGTAAATTTCTTTTTGTTCTATTTTTCCTAAGTTTGTACGCGAGATTGTTTCTTTTTTCATCTTTTCTCCATAAAAAAACCTTTCCGAATGGAAAGGATTAATTAAATACTATCTTTCCCTAACGGGTCGGATTTGGCACCTTCTAGTAAGTTCCTAGGGTTGCCGGACGGTTTAACGAGCCGAATCTCTATCCGTCACTCTTGATAATTTATTCAGTTGTATGGGTATTATATGACTAAGTGAGGGTATTATCAAATGCTATTAAATTACACAGTGCTTTAATGATTTTTTAATTCGTGAGGTGCCATACAAGTTTCAATTTTTTCTAAGTCCTTTATTTCAAGCAACAAACCCTCTCTTCGTTTCCTTTTTAAATATTTGTAACAGTCACTATCTTTAGGCAATATCTCTAGAAACTGAGATAGTAAAGATTTTGTCAGTATTTCAAGAGCTCCGGTTGTGCGGCAGTGATATAAAACTAGACCAATGTAGCCAAGCCAGTTAGGGAATTTAGTTACCTCTTGTATATCTCTTAAGCTAGATTCCGCCACTATAGAGGCTAGTTTTATTTGTTTTTCAGGTTTAGTCGTTAGAGCTACATCAAAATCTCTTTCGAGTTCTTTAAATTTCATGTAAAATTCGTATCCATCAGTATTTACATCTTCTTTACCCACTGTCCAGAAAGACCTATCATCGGGATGTTGATTCATTACCAGTTTGGAAAAAGCTATCCTAAAAGCAACGTGACCACAGGTAGTGCATGATATTTGCCAACACCACTGAGAGCTTCTTGAAGCATAGTCACATAAAGCTACAAAAGGATTTCTTAGGGGGTTTTTATTCATATAAGTTATTTAAATTTATTATTTTTAATATCATCTTACCCACTATTTTTTAAATCTGTCGCTTGTTTTTTAACAAACCCCACAACTCTTTCTGTTTCCTTCAAGGATATATAAGATCCCTGTAGGCGTAAAGGGTTCATAGAGTCGGAAGGTAAAAACAACATATCTCCGTTTCCAAGGAGTTTTTCAGCACCGGGTTGATCGATTGTTACTCTTGAGGATATTTGATTCAGTGTTTGGAAGGCAGCTCTTGTAGTTATATTCTCTCTGATTAATCCCGTAAATACGGATGCATAAGGTCTTGAAGTTGCAAAAATTTGATGAATACCAACCTTTTGTGAAATCTTGGCTATTTTTATAATCTTTGCTTCAGTTTTAACAGCATCAATTTCCATTATTTCTTCCATAGTGTCATTAATTACTAAAATATCGGGCAGTTCTGTTTTACCAACTTTTTTATTGTATTCAGTATTTGTCTCAACATTTGCCTTAGATAGTATTCCTTCTCTCCTTTTTGCTTCTTTTATTAACCACGAGAGTATTCTCACGGCTTCATTCATATCGTTAATAACAGGTTTGAGAAGATATGGTATGTCTTTATAGTGAGAAAATTCAACCCGTTTTGGGTCTATTAAAACAAGTTTTACCTCATCAGGAGTTTTAGTAAAAAGCATAGAAAGAATTATGTTGTGTAGAAAAATTGATTTACCCGAACCAGTAGAACCCGCTATCAGTATGTTTGGCCATTTTTTTATATCGGTATTGATTAGATTGTATTCAACATCTAATCCAAGGGGAAATATTAAACCTGAATCGGGTTCCTTTTCCGTTAAATTTTTGATAGCAGTTTTAAAATATACTTTTTGTCTTATATCATTTGGAATTTCAATTCCGAGTGTATCTTTTCCTGGAATTGGAGCGTCTATTCGTATTGTTCCGTTTATAGAAGCAACTGCCAAGGCTAAATTACCTCCAAGTTCTTTTATTTTTGAAATATCTGTAGCTGATTTTAAATTCAATTGATATCTTGTGTAAGTTTGACCTATGTTAATTTTAACTTTGTCTATTTCAGTTACTATGTTAAAGGATTTAAGTGTTTCTACGATTGTCTTTGAATTTTTTTCTGTATCTTGAGGCTTATCATTTGAGAAAACGGGTTCATCTAGAATTTCTATTGAGGGAAATTGCCATTTTTGAGAGTTTTTTTCCTCTTGCATGCTTTTATTATATTACAGGTTAGAGTTTAGGGCTATTTTAATTATAAGTAGTATTTAGGATTTAATCTTTTACTAGTCTGTAAGCTCCTGAAAGTGTTTGATCAATGACTTCGGGGTTGTCTTTTGCTATATACTCCCCTGCCATCCTGCAGGAACCAAAGTAGAATATTGTATCACCGTTAATTAAATCCGGTCTTTTTTCCTTTAAATCATTAGAAATAATACTGCCGTATGATCCAATATCATTACCATAGTAACTTTCGTTGGCTATTTTCCTACCGCAATCGGTTATAAGGTCAATATCTTCCTGGGAATACTCACCAAATGGGGTAAATATAGAAGTCATCTTATGGGTATATTTTTCTATCAACTGTTTGTGACTTTCTTCCATATTTTTATTATATTACAGGTTACAAATTTTGGAATGTGTTGTATTATCAGTTTATTACCTCATGAAAATTTTAAGAAAAATATTATTGTTTGGTTTGTTACCTTTGTTTGTTGTAGCTGGTGGCTTTATTCTTTATTTTTTTCTAACATTTAAAAAAATTGGTAATTCTACCCTTTTAAATAAAAACAATTATTCTAATTCAAAACTTAAGGCTGACTCAATTATGATTGATTTTAATGGTGATGGGGTTAAAGAAGTTTTGAATGTAATTGAAAAAGAAACTGGGTTTGTAGCTATGGAGTTGTTTGATTTGGAAGGTAACAAGATTGCTGGGCTTTCAGATGTATGGCTTTTGTATAACACTACTTTTTTTAAAATAGTTAAGTTAAATGAAAAAAGCACAAAAGAATATTTGCAATGGAATATGGCTCCAGGCCCACATCAAATAGAAACAGTGTTTTTAACAGTTATTGGGGATAAAATAGAACCAATTTTTAGTATAGATTTTGAAAAAGAGACCATGTACTCCCCTTTTTATAATTCAAGGGGAGAGCTATTGGTAGGTGATATTGATAAAGATGGTTCGATTGAAGTAATTGAATTTGTGGACGAATATCCTGTGAATGCTCCAAGGCTGGATGATTCGGAGGTTGAAAATCTTATTCGTGATCAGTTTGGAGATTTGGGGGTAGGATCAGAGGCAGAGGGTATGACGGAAATTGTTAAAAGAGAGAATTATGGTAAGGGGCGGGGTAAGAAGGTAAT
>Ga0116155_10000519_pt1 | contig 31973 bp, 35 predicted proteins | sample AD_UKC032_MetaG_FD_89890 | JGI IMG/M metagenome (GOLD analysis project Ga0116155, IMG submission 89890) | Active sludge microbial communities of municipal wastewater-treating anaerobic digesters from USA - AD_UKC032_MetaG | ecosystem: Engineered > Bioreactor > Anaerobic > Digestate | place: USA...
CACTCTAAAAAACATCTCCGAATCAGATAACTCCACCCGAGCTTTAGCAGTGGCAGAAGCTGCTATTGAGAATATGCTAGTAGTTCCTCAGGAAACTTTAGAAAACTATATAAATTATAATAACTGTGGAAACAACTGTGTTTTGGAAATATCGGGAGAGTCCAATTACAGAGCACGTGCCGACGTAACACTAAGTTTTGCTGGGTCTACAAGCGATCCTTATAGTATTAAGGTTTACAACGGAGAGGTTTACCAACTATCTTTAAATGGTTACGGTAGCTCTTCAAATATTGATGTTTGCTGGGATAGTATGGCTTCTGTTTATGCATCTTATGTTTATGAATCTTCTGGAATTATTGTAAATGATGTTTTTTCTTACAACCCGCTAGGATATGCTGGAACAATAAATGGTTTTGATGAGGCAACTTCGCTTCACGGACATTCAAACTGTTTTTCAGTAGCAACTACAGGTACGCCGAAAGTTTTGAGAGTCAAACCTTACAACGATGATACTGTAATATATTTTGTCCCATCCTTGGGACAAAATATCCCAAGCCAAGGAATTCTTATTACTTCTGTGGGAAGAGCTGGGGATGCAGTTAAAACAGTACAAGTTTTGAAAACAACAGGCGCTGTTCCGGAGTATTTTGACTATGTGATTTATCAAAAATCACCTGATACCCCATTGTCTAACAGACCTGATTGAGGTAGCATTAATTTATGCCCATCGTAGGATTAAATATCGGAAAAAAAAGTATAAAGGCAGTAGAGCTCGAAGAGAAAAAAGGTAAAGTAATTCTTACTAATTTTGGTACTTACACTAACAACAAGTTTTCCTCATCATCCGACCCGCTTGAAGATGTCTCTGGAATCGCTTCTTCTTTAGGCGAATTTTTTTCTGAAACAGGATTTAGTACATCTGATGTTATTTTGAGTATAGATGAAACCTACGTTTTTATGACCGTGATAAAAATGCCCATAATGAACGATAAGGAGTTAAAAAGTTCTATAAAATACGAGGCTGAACAGCATATTCCCTTCCCTCTTGATCAAGTTAACGTTTCTTATCAAAAACTAGATGAAAATTTCTCCGAAAAAGGAAAAATGACAGTTCAAATAGTGGCAGCAAGAAAAAACATAGTAGATAAATATATCGATATCGTCAAAAAAGCTAAATTAATTCCTAAGGCGATTGAACCTGAAACCGTAGCTTTGGGTAGAGTTCTTGGTGATACGGAAGAATATCCCTCGGGTACGATGATACTTGAGCTGGGTTTTAAAAATAGTTTAATGGTAGTTTGTTACGGAGGTCATGTCAGGTTTACAAGATCTATTCCAATCGGTGGAGATATAATGACAAAGACTATTATGCAGAATTTGGGTTTAGATCACGCCCAAGCTGAAGAGTATAAAAAAGTATACGGGTTGGATCCGTACCAAGGTGAGGGTAAGGTAGCCCAGGCAATAAGTCCAATTATTGATAATATAATTACTGAAGTAAGACGTGGAATACTGTTCTTCACAAATCACAATCCTTCTGCTAACATTAAACGAGTTATTATAAGTGGAGGAACTGCCCTAATGCCAAATCTAATATTATATATAGCCGATAAGCTTGATTTAGAGGTTATGCTAGCTAACCCGTTGAATGATATCGAAATTTCTCCAAAATTAGAAAAAAGAAAACAAGGTTTAATGGAAGATATTGCCAGTTATTCTTCTGCAATTGGTTTGGCTTTGAGAGGAGTCAAAAATGTTAAATGATATTAATTTAATTCCGCAAACTGAAGTAATAGAGCAAAAAAAATCTAAAGTTTTGGCTTCGAGCTCTGTTTTTTCAGTACTTTTATTACTTATTGCCCTGGGGGTTTCTGCATATTTTTTTACTACTCTTTCTAAAGTTAACTCTGAAATCAAAAAGACAGATTCTGAAATAGAATCTTTGAGATCAAAAATTAAGTCAATGTCAGAAGTAGAGATTGCCGCCAGGAATTTAGATAAAAGGTACACTGCTTTAAAGAATTTATTCACAGGGAGATCAAAATATTCACTTCTTTTAAGAGAACTTGAGGCAAGAAAACCATCTGATGTTTCTATTCAAAACTCAGATATTCGTCCCGGGCAAATTAGTATATCCGGAACTTCCGGAAGCTACATCTCACTTAAAAGTTTTATGGATAATTTACTTAATAAAGAATTTCTCGATGGTAACGCCGAATTGAAAGATCTTTTTACAACTCTTTCTTTGAATTCCGTTAGTTTAGATAAATCTAATAATAGTGTGAAGTTTTTTATAGTTTTGACATATCAGGATGGGAGGTTGCAAGGTCTATGATGCCAGAAGAAAATAAAGCTAAAAAAGAAGCAAGTATGTTGATTTATAAGATAAAGGACACTGTTTTAAATTTTCTTATTCCTTTAATAGCAGTAGTAGGTACGGTGTTGCTTTTGATACTGTACATTATGCCTTCGTATAAAAGCCTTCCGGTAAAGAAACAGGAACTTCAGGGAAAAGTTACCTTAAAAAATACTTTGACAAACAAAGTATCTGATTTAAACAGGCTGGTCGATTATAAAAGTGTTTTTGATGAGAATTCTGATATTGTAAATAAAGTATTGGTATCGGAACCTGAAGTACCAAGATTATTAGATCAAGCCTCCCAGCTAGCTGAAAAATCAGGAGCCTCTTTGGAAAAGCTTAGTTTTTCCTACAGTTCTAAAGGAAATTCTTCAACAGGTTTGGATACAGTGAGCGTTTCTATGGGTATCAATTCAAGTTTTGAACAGTTGATATTGTTGATGGAGTTAATTGAAAATGCTTCAAGATTTGTCAGCGTGCCAAGCTTTAGGTATTCAGTTTCTGACAAAACAACATCTGAAAAAGCTGCGGTTTCTAGCACTTTTTCAGTTGATTCTCCTTATTTATTTGTACAATCCTCTGCTGTTACCGATGATCCAATAAGAATAGATGTTACTAGTAATGAGTTCTTAGATTTTATGAGTATGCTGAAAGGATTGGATTATTACGATTTCATTAATAAAAATATTCAAGCAGAAGAAGAAAAACCCGAAGAAGCTAAGGAAGAAGAGGTTGAGCCGGTTAACGAGACTGAAAAGAATACAAATACGGAGACCCCTGCTGCTCCGACAACACCTGTTGAAAACCCAACACCTGTTGCACCGCAAAATACCGACGGAGGTTCTGTTTTCCCAACTCAATAAACTTAAATTTTATAATCCATGGCGACATTAGTACTGAAAAGTGGTTTCTATATCTGTGGATTTTTGAATAGTTTTTGTATTAAAAAAGTAACGTTTAATGTTTTTTTAATCACTCTTGAAAGTTTTGGAATTTTCTTTTCTCCACTTCTCTATTTCCTTGTGATTTCCAGATAGAAGAACTTTGGGTACTTCTAAACCCTTAAAGTTTTCAGGTCTTGTGTATTGTGGGTACTCAATAAATTCATTCCCAACCCCGTCTTCAAAAGAAAAACTTTCGATTTTTGAAGCTTCTTCTTTATCCAATACTCCCGGTAACAGTCTTGTAATACTTTCCATTACTGCTAAAGCTGGGATTTCTCCCCCGCTTAATACAAAGTCTCCTAAGGAGATTACGTCTGTTGCGATATTATCCTCAATTCTTGCGTCAAGACCTTCATATCGCCCACAAATGAGCGTAATTTGGGTCGCTTTTGATAATTCTCTTGCTTTTTTCTGGTTAAATCTCTCTCCTCTTGGGGACAGCACTATAATTTTATGATTATTATTTATAAAAAAATCGGAATTACCTTTTATTCTATCTTCCATTATTTTTTCACTATAAATATCTGAAAGGGCTTTAAAAATAGGTTCTATCATGATAACCATCCCTACCCCGCCTCCGTAGGTTTTATCATCAACCGAGCCGTAATTATTAATAGAATAGTTTTTTAAATCCCAAAGATTATATTCTGCAAGTTTTTTTGAAACTGCCTTTTTAAACGGTAGATTACTAAAATGTTCAGTAAAAAGTGTGGGAAAAAGTGTGACTATATCAAACTTAATCATTTAAAAATTAATTTTCGGAAGATTCTTGATTTTCTTCCAAGACAATTTGAATTCTTACATTGTCTTTAATAGCTTTAGCTTTGGCAATATTTCTTAAGGCCTTAATATTTTTACCTTCTTTTCCAATTACCACGCCCATATCCTCATTTGAAACGTGTACATCATAAATGAAAACCTCCCCGTCATTATTTTCGGTTACTTCTACTTCTTCGGGTTTTGAAACGATTTCTTTTATTAAAAATTCCAGAAAATCTCTCATTTTATTCTCCTTTGGCTTCTTCTTGAACTTCTTCTGCCGGTTCTTCCACCGATTCTTCTGCAGGTGTTTCCCCGTCATTTTCTATATTTTCATCTTCAGCCTCTGGTTTTACTTCTTCCGCTGGTTTTTCTTCTGGTCCTTCAGTTTCGGGTTTAACTTCTTCGGTTTTATTTTCAGGCTTTACTTCTTTTGCTTTCTCCTCAGCCATTTTTTTAGCATTTTCCTTTTCTTCCTTTATCTTTTTAGGATCGTACTTTATATATTCGTATTTATTTTCCATTAATTTTTTTACTGCCTCTGTGATGAGAGCTCCGCTTTTAACCCATTTTTCATATTTTTCTTTATCATATGAAAATTTATTTTCGGGTTGTAAAGGATTGAAATGACCTAAAATATCAACAAATTTTCCATTTCTTTTATCCCTAGTATTAGAAACTACCAGCTTATAAGCCGGTTGATTTTTTCTTCCTATTCTCGATAATCTTATTGTTAGTGACATAGCTGATTGATTGTAGCAGAAGGGTAATTAATTGTCTATTTTTTCTAAGGCTTTTTCAGCTGCATTCTGTTCTGCTTTTTGCTTACTCTTACCTTGTCCTTCTCCCCACAGTTTATCTCCTATAAAAACTCCTACCTTAAAATTTTTCTCGTGGTCAGGTCCCCAGGAGTCTTCAATTTTATACGTTGGGGTAACACTGAATTTTTCTTGAGCTTTTTCCTGAAAGACTGATTTTGCATCTTTATATTTTTCTTTTTTAATCACCTCATCAATTTTATAAAGAAGCTCTCTTTCAACAAATTCCTTACAAAAATCTATTCCTTTTTCAAGATAAAGTGCTCCCAAAACTGCCTCAAAAGTATTTGCTAGGATGTACTCTCTTTCTCTACCTCCGGTACTTTCTTCACCGTTCGATAATAAAAGCATTTCTCCGTATCCCAATCTTCTTGCTTCCTGCCCTATCGATGTGGTGCATACCACAGCTGATCTGTAGTTGGTCATATCACCTTCTGGTGAATTTAAGTAATTATTAAAAAGATATTCAGAAGAGATTAGTTGTAAAACGGCATCTCCAAGAAACTCCAATCTTTCATTTGATTTATGACCGTTCTCTGCGTGTTCGTTCAAATAAGACCTGTGGGTAAAGGCAGTTTTAAAGAGGTACTCATTTTCCAATTTAGTTTTTAATATTTCCTGTACTTTAGTAAAGTCAAAAGACATTTTTTATCTGGGAAAAAAACGAAGGATTCTTTAATAAGAATACTTTGTCTTTGTCTCAGCCAATTTTTTACTGAATTTTTTCTTCTAAAAGATCGATTATATCTTGAATAGTTTCGAAGCTATCTGATCTTTCTATTAATTCTACGTGAAATGTTTCTTCAAGCTCTTCAAGAATTTCTAAAAGTTCCATGTCTCCTATATTAAGGTCATCTCCTATGTAGGACTCCGCCCCAATTTCGGAGGATTCTAAGCCTGTTTTTTCTGTTATTACTTTTTTAATTTTTCCTAAATAATCTGACATTTATTGTTCCTCCTTAACGGTGTCATTTTCTTTAGGTAAGTGTTTTTCTACTACTGTGCCTAATACTCCGTTAATAAATTTATGTGAGGTATCGTTACCGTATTCTTTAGCAATTTCTACCGCCTCGTCTATGGCAACTTTAACGGGTGTTTTTTTACCGAATAATACCTCAAATATTGCTATTCTCAATATAACTAAATCAATTTTGGCTATTTTGTCAATAGGCCAATCCGGAGCGCACTCTTCGATGATTTTATCTATTTCATCAGCGTGTTCTTTAACTCCGTTTACAATAAATTTTGTAAGCTCGTCGTCATAGGATATTCCCTCTTCTTCAAGCACTTCAGCTGATGTCTCTACACTTTTATCGATATCAAGTTCAGAAAAAGACCATGAAAATATGGATGATAAAGCTAATTTTCTGGATGTGTGTCTTGGGTCTGTATCGGATATCATTTATATTTCAACGGATTCCTCTACGTGAGGTCTCTTGTAGCCTTTTTTGTTTTTAGTCTGGACTACCTGAATTTCTTTTGCTTTATAATGTATATTTCTTTTTCTTCTTGTTCTACCTTTTGAGGTTCTTCTTTTTGGTACTGCCATTTTATATTTTCCTTAGTTTTAAAATTGCTTTTAAATATTTACTTTTCTAAAACAATTTATGATAGCAATTTTAACAGTTAATTGCTCGGGGTGAAATATACATTGGGATTGGAAGCGTGTCAAATAAAAAAATACTCTGTCGGTTATGAATTTTATAGAAAAATCCACTTCCGACAGAGAGTTTGACTACCTTCTTCTGTAAGCCGTAGCCATTGCTATCTCTATGGCTTCTTCTGCCCCTCGAATTTCTGCCCTTGTACTACCACCGAACAGTGTTCTTTCATCAGGTCTGACTATTTGGCTAGTGGCCAACTGCATTGCCCATGACAACAAATTTTGCCCTGAGGAGGTTTTCCAAAGGTGTATCAGGTTGTAAGGATGACCTTCAAACAACTCATACGGGTCATCGCAAATTCGGTGAGCATTCAAAAGATCCATGCTTACCTCATAAGTATGCCTATTTGCATACTTTTCAAAATCAATCACCACTTGCACTGTAGTCGAAGGCACATTTACATCGGAATGAGGATCCACCCGAAATTTTTGTTCAGGATCAAAGTTCGGATTATTGAAAACCTCCGAAAGTACCCGACGACCCTGCTCCTGTCTTACCTTCAGTCTGGGCCTCTTACCTCTTAAAAAATCTACATTGAATGTCATGTCTCTCTCTTTCTACTTTTTTTATTTCCCTGTTTTTGGGATGCTAATTTATACCATAAATACCGCAAAAGCGCAATATACTATGAGTTAGTGTGACAAAGGGATTGCAATGTTCTGTATTTTAAGATGATAGGATGGTGAAAAAGCTTTTTCCGAACTTCCTCTCCTCCATTATGTTTAAGCCGGTTCCATCAATTAATGCATTCAAATCAAGGTTTTCACCGTGGAAGAAAATGATAAATCCCGTTTTGTTAAGAATATTTTCTAAATTAGAAACCAAAAATTTATGGTTAGTGTCCTCGTAAAAAGGATCTAAAAATATAATGTCATAGGTTTTTTCTGTGTTTACAACATATTTAGCTGCTTCTTTTCTGATGACTTCTGATTTTTCAATAAAACCGCAGTTTACAACGTTTTCTCTAATAGCTTCACAGCTAAAATAATTGCTATCAACAAAATCACACCACTCCGCTCCTCGGCTTAAGGCCTCTAAACCCATGTTTCCACTTCCGGAAAAAAGGTCTAAACACATAGCTCCTAAAATCTTTTCTCCAAGAATTGAGAAAACCGAAGATTTCGCGATTTCTTGAACCGCTCTAAAACCCTCAATGTTCGGGACCTTTAGCCTTTTGTTTTTAGCGCTTCCAGTAGTAATCCTTAATTCAGGTATTTTTCCGTTATCAGTGTTTAATTGTTTTTTTGCTTTTTTCATTCTTGATTTCATAATTAGTTTGAATTTATATACTCGCCCTTTCTCTGTGTCAATTTAATTTGAAGCTCGGGATATTTATCTAGCTTTGGAAAATACTTCTGAGCTTCAACTTTTGCATCTTCCAACATTTGCAAATCATTTATATCGGCAACTTTTAATTTTGTAAATCCGTGTTGAAGAGAACCGAAAATGTCTCCCTGTCCTCTCATTTTTAAATCTATTTCTGCAAGCTCAATACCGCTGTTTAATTCTTCCAAATATTTTAATCTTTTATATGAATTTCTTGAATTATCGCTCATAAAAGCAAAACAAAAACCTTCTTTTTCTGCTCTTCCGACTCTTCCCCTAAGTTGATGAAGACTTGCTAATCCATATCTTTCAGCGCTTTCTATTACAATAATTGCTGCATCGGGAACATCAATCCCTACTTCAATTACAGGTGTGGAAACTAAAATTTCAATTTCCCCGTTTCTGAATTTTTCTATTGTTTCTTCTTTTTCTTTTGATTTCATTCTTCCGTGTAAAAGTCCGACTTTTTTATTTTTAAAAACCCCTTTGCTTAAGATTTCAAATTCTTCTTGTGCAGCCTTCACATTTTCTAAACTTAAACTTTCTGAAACATCTATCAAAGGGCATACAATAAAAGTTGGTTCATTTTTCTCTTTAATCCACTGATATGCTTTCTCTCTTTCTTTCTCGGGAATTACCTTGGTGCTAACGTTTCTTTTTTCAAAAGGAAAGTCTTTTAAAACTGATATTGAAAGATCTCCGTACAATGTTAAAGCTAAAGTTCTTGGAATTGGAGTTGCCGTCATGGTAAGTAGATGCGGGGTAGTTTCTTCTTTTGAAATTTCTACTATTTTACCTCTCTGCTCTACTCCGAATCTGTGTTGCTCGTCAATTATAATTAACCCGATGTTTTTATAATTGTTTTCCGTAAAGAGAAGTGCGTGGGTGCCAATTAAAATATCCCAATCTTTGTCTTTCACCTTCTCTTTTTTAGCTCCTGTTTCAAGGTCGATTTTTATGTAAGTGTCTTTAAGGATTTTTTCAAAAGTTTCTTTGTGCTGTCTTGCTAGAATCTCAGTAGGAGCCATATATAAAACGCGTGTTCCGTTTAAATGCGCTATATAAGAAGCTAAAATTGCTACAATAGTTTTTCCTGTTCCCACGTCTCCCTCTAAAAGTCTATTCATCGGAATTGGTTTTTCTAAGTCGGTGATTATTTCCTCTAGTGCTTCTAATTGGGATGTCGTTAATCTAAATGGAAGTGACTCTATTAATTGGTCCAACTCTTTTTTAAATGGTTTGAAGATTTTTGAGTTTACCTTTTTTGACCACTCACTTTTTCTTTTTTCTACATTCAAAAGTTCAATAAAAAGTTCTTCAAAAGCAAATCTTTTTAGGCTTCCTTTTGAGTCCTCCTCTACTTCTGGGAAGTGTACTGTATTCAAAGCCTTGTTTATCTCTGTAAAATTTTTTTCTTTTAAAATTTCTTTAGGTAAAAATTCTTTTAAATCCGTTTGGGAATATAGTAAAAATTTTATTTTAGATCTTAGCCATTTTGAGGACACACCGTAAGTTTCGGGATATATTGGAACTAACCTTCCGGTGTGAATTGTGTCAGCTTTTTCACTAGAAAAAACATCGGAGGTGGGCTCCATCTCGGGGCTAATAAAACAGATTTTCCTATCAAAAGTTCCGACTTTTCCACTGATATTGTATGTTTTACCTATTTCCAGTGAGTTTTTAATGTAGTGCTGATTAAACCAAATGATATCAAGCTCTCCTGTGTGATCTAAAACTTTTGCCTTGGTTATTCTTTTTCTATTTTTTGTGAAAATATTTTGAACGGAGCCAAGTATTGCTTTTACTGTGACAACGTCCCCATCATGTAATTCGCTTATTAGTTTTGTTTTTGTAAAATCCTGATATCTGAATGGAAAATGGTAAAGAAGATCTTCAACTGTAAATATCCCTAATTTTTCAAGTGTAGCCTGGTATTTTGGGCCTATTTTTGGTACAACGGATATTGGCGAATTTACTTCAAACATGCTATTATTCTACCAATTTTCACCTAAAAAGTATTAGCACTTTAAAATATTAAAAAACAGGAGTGATAATGAGTAGAAAAAAGCACGGAGATAGAGAGAAAACGATTGAGTTTGTAGGAACAAGAAATCATGCGAATGCTTTCTTTTTTGAACAGATGGCTTTAGCTTCGGGTGACGATTTGAATTCCAGAAAGTACTTCAAATCCTTAGCTGATTTTTTCCGAAATAATTTAAAAGATTCGGGTAGAAGATTTCGAGCAACAATCTCAAAAGTTAACTAATCAAATAACAACAAGGAGAGAAATGGAAAATTGTACGGTTATTTGCGGTTTTGATTCCGAAGATTCTGCCCAAGATGCTATCAGTTTATGTAACAAACATATCAACGATTGTTGGATAGAAGATGGGGATTATGAAATCAAAAAAGTGGTAACCAATGTTGGTACCCTCTATGTACCGAATATCTTTGATGTACGACAGCGGGTACCCTTTTGGCATTTTGCCTACCACAATGATTTTGTTCAAGACCTTATCAAGGAAGGAAGGGAAGTATGTCACTGAAATCAAAAGTTAGACCTCCTTTTTCTTTTGACACTTGGGGGTTACTTTGTAGAGCGGTTTTTAAATTCAATGATTATCAGGAACAGATAGGTGGGGAGATTATTTACATCATCCCATATCTGAAAGTTGGAAAAAAGTATAAATGGCATTCTCCTTTCTGGGTTCTAAGGGATTTCGATAACAAGAATTTGGAGAAGCAGTGGGAGAATTTTATTTCTAATCCGGATAATAGGGTTCTCTTTACTAAGGAACAGTTATACGGAGAAGAATATTTGTGAGTTCTATACCAGACCGAGTTGCAAATAAAAAATGTAGCTCGGTTTTTTTGTTGCAAAAATTAGGAAATACTAAAAACTAATTCTAAGTTCTTATATCAATAAATAAGGCAGTATTGATCCCAAGACTAATGATAGCGTAGCCACGACAAGAACAATTTTTACTATGTTTTCTTTTTTAAAAAATTTCTTTATTCTCTTTTTCAAAGGTTTTCTATTTTCTTTTTCTATGTTTTTATTTTTACTCATTTGTAACCTCGTAAAACTTTCTTTTTCCAAACTTAACTATTGTTCCAGGTTTGAAATCTATAATCAAGAAAGGATCCGTAATTTTATTTCCGTCTACGTCTACCCCACCCTGTTCAATTACTCTTCTAATGGAGCTTAAAGAATTTTCTTCGTTATCAACTTGTTTTAAAAATTCAATCAACTGAAGCATTCCTTTTACACTTGTTTTTGTAGTTGCTTCGGTTACATTTTTATTTTGTACTGTGTCCTCAAAGAATTTTTGTGCTCTTTCAGCTTCTTTTTGACCTTTTATCATTTTGGTAATTTCATATGCCATGATTTTTTTGTAAGGCATTGGGTTGTCTTCGACTTTCATTTTTTCTTGAATTTCCCATATTTCTTGTAAAGGCATATCTGTTAAAAGACGTAGACCTTTAAGAATTAGTTCATCAGGGTACGACATGGCTTTTCCAAAAATATCTTCGGGCGTGTCTCCTAGATTAATTCCATTTCCTTTTGTTTTGCTCATTGTTACTGTATCTGGAGCCTCCATTAACTCGTGTCCTCTTACAAACTTTTCTTTGTTTTTTAATACGCGCATAAGACTTCTTCCCATCAACATATTAAATATCTGGTCGTTTCCTCCAATTTCAAGATCTACCTCCATAGCTACAGAGTCGTAGCCTTGCATTAAAGGATAGATAAATTCTTGCAAACCAATTGGGTTTAATTCTTTAATTTTTCTTTGGAAAAGGTCTCTTTCAAGCATTTGTTGAACTGTGGTTTTTGACATTAAATTTATTAAATCTTGAAGATTAAGTTTTGAAAGCCACTCTGAGTTTCTTAAAAATTTAGCAGGGTTATCTCCTTCAAAATCAATAAGCTGGGAAGCTTGTTGTTTCCATCCTTTCATATTTTTATTAATCTCTTCTTCGGTCATTATTTTACGATTTTTACCATCACTTGGATCTCCTGCTATTGCGGTAAAATCACCAACAAGAACAATTACCTCATGACCAAGTTTCTGAAGGATTCTTAAAGCTCTTATTCCCATAGCGTGTCCGATGTGAAGATACGGACCAGTTGGATCAAAACCTTGATAAGCTCTTAATCTTTCACCTGACATCAATTTTTCTTTTAAAGCTTCGGGTGATGGAACAACAGTTTCAACACCCCTAGTTAAAAATTCTTCAATAAGTTTTTCGTCTTTTAAAACTTTTGGCATATGGTGAAAGTATATCATAAGGGATAAGTCGGGGATTTTGTTTGAGGTATGGAAAAGCCCCCTGTTTAAAAATTTTGGGGGCTTTTGTATTAAAGCATTGTTTCTTTACATTCTTGATTTTTGGTATTCGAGAACGGTTACCGGGTAAGAGTGATTTTGATGATTGTTGGGTTTGAGAGTCAATAACCAAACTCTTTTTAATCTTTTTGTTTCAGAAATCACCTCAAATTTTGTGGTTCCGCATTTGATTGGCGATTTTACTACCAGAATTGTGTTCGTATCGCTAGGGTACGCTTCCTCATCAAAAACCAATGTCCCACTTTTGTTCCCGCAAACTTCTCCAGGAATCTTTACCAAAAAATCCATTTGACTCATTTTTACTCTCCTATTCTATCGATTTGTTTAAACATTATAATATAGGTTAATTAATAAAGCAAATTTGGAGGGCTCGGCCTAGGGCTGAGCCCACGGTGTTTAATTGACAGGTTAAACCCCCGTCTTTTTTCCGGGCTGAGCCCGGGACGGGCTCAGCCCTCCAATCTGTTATAATAAATCGATGAGAAAAACCAATTCTCCAAAATATAAATCAATGCAAAGTTTAAAAGGAAGAAAAAGCATTTTTTATAAACTGTGGAATGTTGTAAAGAGCCTCTTTTCATTTATTTTTAAAATAATAAAGAAAATATTTAGTATTTTCGATTTTAATTCCAGTAATAAAAATCTAACCTCGCTTCAAAGAAAAAAGAAACTGTATACGATGTCAAACATAGCTTCTATCCTTTTAGTAATGATGGTTGTGGGTCTTTTCTCCGTTATTTTTATTTTTGCATATTTTTCTAGAGATCTTCCAAATCCAAATCAACTATTAGAAAGAACATTTGAGCTATCAACAAGATTCTATGACCGAAACGACAATCTTTTGTATGAAGTTTATGGTGATAAAAATAGAACTTTAATAAAATTGAACGATGTTTCTTCCGACGTAGCACACGCTACTCTATCGGTAGAAGATTCGGAATTTTATCTTCATAAAGGGTTTTCATTAAAAGGAATTATTAGAGCTTTAAGAAACACTCTTTTTGGAGAGGGTTTGCAAGGAGGTTCTACTTTAACTCAACAAGCCATAAAAACAACTCTTCTTACACAGGAAAGAACAGTAGTTAGAAAAATCAAGGAATTGATACTCTCGCTGCAACTGGAAAATAGATACACAAAAGATGAGATACTGCAGATGTATCTTAACGAAAGTCCTTATGGAGGTTTAAACTATGGTATTTACAGCGCTTCAAAAGCCTATTTTAATAAAGAACCAAAAAACCTAACCCTCGCAGAATCAGCTTATTTAGCAGGCCTTACTCAGAGTCCTTCGTATTACTCTCAATTTGGGGCAAATCCCGAAGCAGGTATTGAGAGAAAAAACTATGTTTTGTACTTGATGCACGAGCGTGGGTGGGTTCAGGAAGATGGTAAAAGATACTATCTGAGTGATGAGGATTATGAAAGTGCAAAAAACGAAGTTTTAAATTTTGATACAGCAAAAATTCCCTTGGAAGCCCCCCACTTTACTTACTATGTTAAGCAATATTTGATAGATATTCTAGGTCAGGAGGCCGTAGAAATGGGAGGTCTAAAAGTTAAGACCACTCTTGATTTGGATACTCAAAAACTTGCTCAAACTATTGTCCAAGAAGAAATAGATGATTCTCAAAACTTGAATATTTATAACGGAAGTATGGTAGTTATTGACCCCAGGGATGGTGGTATTTTAGCTATGGTTGGTTCTAAAGGGTACAATCTTGATCCTTATCCTGATAACTGTGTTTCAGGTTCTACCGGAGAAAATAGTTGTAAATTTGACCCTTTTGTAAACGTAGCTTTAGCAAAAAGACAGCCGGGTTCTACTATCAAACCAATTACATACGCCACGATGCTTTCCCAAGGTTATACTGTGGCCTATCCGTTTTTAGATGTTCCTACAAAATTTGAAGGCTCTGCTCCTGACAAGCCTTATGAACCGGTTAACTACGATGGACAGTACAGAGGTGTTATATCTTTTAGAAAATCTTTAGCTAATTCTATAAATGTTACCGCTGTTAAAGCATTAAAAATTGTGGGAATAGATAATATGATTGATCAAGCTGAAAAAATGGGAATTACCACATTTAAGGACAGAGAAAGATATGGGTTGGCACTGACGCTGGGGGGCGGGGAAACTAAACTATTAGAGCTAACAGGTGCGTTTTCTGCGTTTGCGTCAAAAGGTGTTTTTAGAGAACCAAACCCCATAATCGAGGTTACAGATCAAAAAGGCAGGGTTGTATATAAACCTGCTCAAAACGAAAGAAAAGTTTTAAGCGAAGAAGTTGCTTTTTTGATATCCGATGTTTTATCTGACGACGGTGCCAGGTCAGATGTATTTGGAGCAAACAGTCTTTTGAATATCCCTGGGAGACAGGTTGCTGTTAAAACTGGTACTACCGATGATAAGAGAGATAACTATGCAATCGGTTACACTCCGTCAGTTGTCGCAGGAGTATGGGTTGGAAACAGTAATAATGAAAAAATGAATCCTTATGTAGCTTCAGGTATTTCGGGCGCAACTCCTATTTGGAGAAGATTTATGATTGAATACTTGGAAGGAAAAGAGGCTGAAAAGTTTGAGGCACCTTCTAAAGTTGAAAAGATGGAGGTAGATAAACTAACAGGCGGTCTTCCATACAAGGAATTTGAAAAAAGAACTGAGTGGTTTGCAGAAAATACTAAGCCATCAGCAGTTAGTGATTGGTACGAGAGAATTAGGGTGTGCAAAATTGACGGGCGTATAGCAAATCAAGCTTGTATCGATGCTGATGAGTCTGAAGAAAAAGATTTTATAAAAATTAAGGCCGAGTTTCCAGAATGGCAGGCTTCTATAGATAACTGGATTAAAGATGCATATAAAGATGAAGAAAGATATTTCCCTCCTCAAATGGTTTCAAAACTAGAGTTTGATGGTGACGAGGTGTCTAATAAAAATGATGTCTATGCTGAAATAACGGGTTTAAAAGATGGTGATTCTGTATTTCTTAACTTTAGATTAAATGTTGAGATTTCCTGTTATGAGGATATTGAAAAAGTGACTTTCTATTTGGATGGAGAAAAAGTGTCTGAAGATAAAAATTCTCCTTATGGTTACACTTTTAACTTATCTTCCGGTCAAATAGGAAAACATAAATTTAAAGTTACAGCTACAGATGAAGATGACAATAAGGGAAGTACTGAGATTACTCTTGATGTCAAAGGTTACGCTGTTGATTAGTTGATACTTTTGGCTTTTTTTATTATTGGAACTTAGGTTTATAATTGATATATTAGTAATATCTTATGGATAACCCCACAGATTTGGAAAAAATAAAAAAATATTTGGTTGAAAAACTTGAAGTATCTTCAAAACCTGAAGATTTAGCTTCAATAAAGTCAGAATTTTTAGGAAAAAAAGGTTATTTGGGTAAGATGCTTGCTGCTATAAGTAAAATACCTGTTGAGCAAAGAAAAGAATACGGCATACAGATAAATATCCTTAAAAAAGAGATTGAGGAGCATATAAATTCATATGAAAATAAGTTGAAAGAACAGTCCGGAACCTCGCAATATGAGGATTTATACAAATCTTTGCCCGGGAAAAAGTTAAAAACGGGTCATTTAAATATAATTACACAAGCTATTGATGAGATTGTGAAGGTATTTGTACCTTTAGGTTTCACTAGAGTAAGATACCCTGAAATTGAACGAGAGTATTTTGCTTTTGAAGCCTTAAATATGCCCGAAACACACCCTGCAAGGGATGAGTGGGAAACATTTTTTATTAACGAACCAGTAGATGAGAAACTAGGGAGACTTGTTATTACCCCTCATACTTCCAGCGGTCAAGTCAGAGAAATGCAAAGAGGAAACCTGCCAATAAGAATGTTAAACATTTCAAGATGCGGAAGAAGGCAGATAGATTTAACACACGTCCCCAGCTTTTATCAGTTCGAGGGGCTTGTAATTGATGAAAACATAAACATCTCTCATCTTATAGGAGTTCTTAATTACTTTGCAAAATCATTTTTTGGACCGGATAGAAAAACTAGATTAAGACCTTATCATTTTAGATTTACTGAACCAAGCTTTGAGGTTGATATAGACTGCGGTTTTTGCCATGGCAAAGGATGTAAGTTATGTAAAAGTGGGTGGTTAGAGTTAGGTGGAGCAGGTATGGTTCATCCTAATGTTCTAAAAGCTGGTGGTGTGGATTCAAACAAATACACGGGGTTTGCTTTTGGCTGGGGTGTCGAAAGAACCTATATGATGAAATCAGGAACAAAAATAGACGATATCAGACATCTTTTTTCAAATGATTTAAGGTTTTTGGAGCAATTTTAATATGAATATATCTATACCCTACTCTTGGTTAAAAGATTATATAAAAACTGACGTAAAAGCTGAGGATGTAGCAAATTTATTATCATTACACTCTTTTAGTGTAGAAAAAATCCAACACGTAGGTGGTGATGATATTTTTGAAATCGAAGTAACACCAAATAGAGGCGATGCTCTTTCCGTCTTAGGTGTAGCTAGAGAGGTTTACGCGGTCTTGGTAAGCCACGGCTATAAATGTGAATGGGTAAAAAATAAAAATGAAAAAAATATGAATTTGGTAGATAAGGATTCCGTTGAAGTTGTAATTTCTGATAAATCGTTGGTTCCCAGATTTACCGCAATAGTAATGGAAAATGTTAAATTTGCCCCATCTCCGAAATTGATTAAAGATAGGCTTGAAAAGGTTGGTATCCGGCCTCTCGGTAACGTTATTGATGTTACAAATTATATGATGATAGATAGGGGCCAGCCTATGCATGTTTTTGATTACGATAAGATTCTTGGTCATAAAATGATTGTAAGAGAGTCTTTGGAAGGAGAGGTTGTTACCACTTTGGACGGGATTGAAAGAAAACTACCCGGAGGAGTGATTGTAATAGAAGACGGTGAGGGAAGATTAATTGATTTATGCGGCATTATGGGGGCAAAAAACAGTGAGGTAGATGAAAATACTAAGAAAATACTTCTTTTCGTACAAATATATGATCCGGGAAAAATTAGAAAAGCTTCTATGAGTTTAGGGCATAGAACAGACGCCGCTTTAAGATTTGAAAAGGGTATTGATTATGGTGGTGTTCTCGAGGCTTTACGGGATTCCGCACAAATGATTTCGGAATTTTCAGGCGCTGTTCCCTCTTCCGGTTTGATTGATTTTGAAAATATAATTTTAGTACCAAAGACCGTTTTAATAGATTATGAAAAAATAAATAGAATCTCAGGTATCGAGATAGAAAAAGATAAGGTTTTAGAAATTTTAAAAAGCTTGGGATTTGAAGCAGGATCAGATAATTATGTAAAGGTTCCAACGTGGAGATATGACGACATAGATATTCCTGAAGACATTGTTGAGGAAGTAGTTCGTATGTACGGGTATTATAAATTACCTATTAAACTTCCTTCTGGGGAGATACCTGTAAGAGAGACCGACAAGACATTTTATTGGGAAAAAGTTGTTAGGTACTTTTTGAAATACGCCGGATTTTTTGAATGTTATAACTATTCTGCTACTTCTCTTAAAAACGCAGGTGAAAATCCTATTAAGTTAGCTAATCCTTTAAATGAAGATATGACTCACTTAAGAACTTCTCTACTTCCTCAATTGGATAACGTTTTGGATAAAAATCAAAGTTACTCAGAAAAGATAAAATTATTTGAGTTGGCAAATGTTTATTTTAAAGACGGTCTCAACAGTGGAGAATCTTTACCCTATCAGCCTTTAAGACTTGCGCTGGTTACTAAAGGTGTCGATTACAATGAGTTTAAAGGTTACATAACTTCGTTATTTGAGATTTTAGGTTTAGATAGTAAGAAATATTTTGGTAGCTATTCTATTGTTGATTTTGGAGGACAAAAGCTCGGGGTTGAGTTAGATTTCTCTGAGTTAGCTAAAAATGCCACTAAAGATAAATCTTATATCCCTCTAACATCATTTAATTCAATAAAAGAAGATTTGACATTTGAGGTACCGGAAAAAGTTTTATATCCTCAAGTAGAAAAGGTAATTTTGGAAACAGACGTAAGAATATTTAAATTAGAATTTAAGGATATCTACAAAAATTATCTCACCTTTTCCATCGAGTACTTGGATAATAAAAAACAAATTTCTTCAGAAGATACTCAAGATATAAGAAAAAAGATTTTTAAAAACCTTGAAAAAATTGGCGTTAAACTAAAAATCTGATTCTTTGTTTTTGTTCTTTTTAATTTACTTTTAACTTTGTATGGGTAAAATTAACTTCTATGTTTAAACTTGAAAATTTCGGAGTAACAAAAAATATTGCATTATTAAACAACGGTTCTAAACTTTTCCATTTCTATAAAAAGAATATGCCTATTTCCACAGCTGTGATATTTGACGCCGGCTCCTCAAACGACCCCGTAGGTAAAGAGGGTTTAGCCCATTTTTGTGAACACATTTTATTTAAAAGTACTAAAAAATTTAAGGATGAAACTGAGGTTGGGCTTTTTATTGAAAGCATCGGAGGCCAGATGAACGCTTTTACAGGAGTCGATTTTTTGGGGGTTACCGCAGAAATTGGTTTTACAAATGATTTTCCAAAAGTAGTAGATTTTTTGCACGAACTTACGAGGGGTTCCTTGTTTGATGAAGCGAAAATAAATGTTGAGCGGGGTACAATTTTGGGTGAGATAGCTGATTACGAGTCAAACCCAGCTTTTTATATTCACGATTTAACTCAGCAATTGCTTTTCAACGGGTCTTACGCAGAAAGATCTATTGCAGGTAGCAAAGAAACTGTTACGGGGATTACCAGGGAAGATTTATATAGATTTTATCTAAATAGAATTGCAAAAAGCAAAATGTATATTGTTGTTGCTGGTGATATTGAGTTTTCAAATTTGATCAGTCTTCTTAATGATGGTTTTAAGGAAGGTGGGACATCCCAGATTTTAGAAGAAAAACCAGAGTTACTTCTACCAAGAAGTATTGATACAAAAATAAAAGAATATAAAGACACCGATCAGGTTTATATGAGTTTTTCGTTTAGAACATGTCCAATTGGTAGTAATGATTCAGCGATTTTGGATGTAGTTAGAACAATTATCGGTGATGGTTTTTCTTCTTCTTTGTTTAGAAAATTAAGAACAGAAAACGGTCTTGTTTATATGATTAGTGTATCTTCTGAGAACCTTTTTGATAGAGGTTACTTTTCGGTTGTAACCTCAACATCAAAAGATAGAGTACAAAAGGTTCTGGACGTTTTAACATCAGAATTTAAAAGACTTGAAGCAGGTGAGATTTCACAAGAAGAATTGGATTTAGCAAAGAATAAAATAATTAAGTCAAAAGTTCGGGAGATGCAAAACTCCTCATCTTGGGTTGAAGCTCATATTTCTGAAATATATTTTAATCCAAAGAATCCTAAAGATTTAGCCGAGATTCTTAACGAGGTAGAAAAAGTCAGTTTAGATGATGTGAAAAATGTTTCAAAAAAGTATTTTTCCAACGATAAGTGGTATTTAGCAATGTGCGGGGATATAGGTGAAAAAGACTTCGAAGTAAAATATTAGCTTTACTCTTTATATCCCTCTGCTTGTAGTTTAAAGCTCTTAGCATACTTTCCGCTGAGTTTAATTAATTCTTCATGTGTACCCTGCTCTACTATTTCTCCATCATCTAAAACAATAATTCTATCGGCGTTTCTTACTGTGGAAAATCTATGGGAGATTATTATTACAGTCTTATCTTCAAAAAAATCGTAAATTTTTGAAAATATATTGTATTCTGAATCAGGGTCTATTGATGCTGTAGGCTCATCAAATATTACTAATGGTGGATTTCTATAAAAAAATCTTGCCAAAGCAATTTTTTGCCATTGCCCAGTACTTGGTCTAATACCACCCTTGTATCTTTCGCTCATGATAGTGTCGAATTTATTTGGATATTCTTCTATGAAATCTATGGCATCGGCAGTTTGGGCAGCTACCCTCATCCTTGTTTCATCAATGTTGTCAATGTTTCCAATTGTTATGTTTTCCTTAACAGTTAAACTGTGGTATTGGTTAAAATCTTGAAACAGAGTTCCTACATTTTTATAAAGTGATTCGGATTTAATTTCTGAAGTGTCCTCATCGTTAATTAGTATTTTTCCTTTTGATGTTTTGTAAAATTTACAGATAAGTTTTACTAGAGTAGTTTTTCCCGCACCGTTTTGTCCTACTATTGCAACTTTCTCTCCAGACTTTATTTCTAAAGTTAGGTTTTTTATTACTTTTTTATCATTTCTAGGATATGAAAAAGTAACATTTTCGAATTTTATACTTGGGCCTTTTTCCATGACAGGCAGCTCTTTGAACCCATCGTTCATAACTGGTTCAGTTTTAAAAAGTTTATATACATCTTTTATTTGTATTGCTGATTCAGACAGGTCGTTAAAGTTTTGTATTAACTTGGTGACGGAACTCTCCAGTATGTTTAGCGACCTCATCCAAAAAGCTACGTTTCCGATACTTAGTACTCCGTTTATAAACCTTTTGAAAATTTCAAGATACCCATAAAACGTCAATAAATCACGAAAGAAGGCTACGACATGCCCCCACAACCTTGATTTCTGTGAGAATCTTAAATGTTGGTTAATAATCCAGTTACTAAATTCCGAATATATTTTATCTATATATTTAAAAGATTTTGTTATCGTTATCTCTTGAAGAGAGGCAGGGCTCTGCAATGTATAGGCTGCCTCGTTAACCCTTCTATTTTTTTCCGTGTTTTCAAACCTGAGTTTATATATTTTTCCTCTCATAACTCTGTCTATGAATAAATAAGGAATAGATATTAAAAGTGTAAGAATTACGAATTGAGGCATGAATCTTAGTACTAGCACAAGTGCGACTACAACTTTAACAATGTTAGTAACGAATTCTATACTGCTGTCTACGTATCTAAAAATATTCCACAGATATCCGTTCGCTCTGTGTACCCTGTCACTAACATCTGGTTGTTCTAGGGTTTGGATACCGAGTCCGTTTAGTTTATAGTAAAACTCTCTTCTTAAGAATAAATCACTGTTTAATCTAAGTACAGCTTCTGTTTGCCCAATAAAGAACGAAAGAATGGTTTCAATAACACTGTATGTGAGAAGTATAGCGAGATACGGATACATGCTTTCAATAATCGCATTTGGTTGTTGAATTACCCTCATTAACTCATCAAGTGCCTTGGCAAATATTAAAGTATAGATTAAATCCTGAACCTTAAATATTGTTTGTCCTATTATGTAGGTTGTTGTTGCGTAAGGGTGATTTTTAAAAAACAGCGATAGTCCCCATTTGGATATTTTCAACGCCTCGAAGAAACCTACTTTTCTATAATCTTCATTATCCGAAGATGAGTTTTTTTGTATAGGATTATCTTCTGCCATAAAAGATAATTATAGTTTGAAAAATTGCGGAATTAAAGACTTTTCTTTACTTTATCTACTATCTCGTCAAAAGATTTGGGATCGTTGATGGCTATTTCTGATAACATTTTTCTGTTTAACTCAATGTTTGATTTTTTTAAGCCGGCTATAAATCTGCTGTACATGATTTCGTGTTTTCTCAAAGCCGAATTAATTCTGGAAATCCAGAGTTGTCGCATATCTCCGGGTCTTTTTCTTCTTCCTTCAAAGGAGTGCTCCCCAGCTCTAAGTACGGCTTCGTGAGCTCTTTTTATAAGTTTACTTCTTGTTCCTCTATAACCTTTTGCAAGTTTTAATATTTTTTTATGTTTTCTATTGGTTCTAAAACCACCTTTTACTCTTGGCATTATTTACCCTTTCCGTGCTTGTTCAGCATCTTTTTAAACATTTTCTTGTGACCTGAATTTAGTTGTTCGGTCATTAATGAATTTTTAGTTTTATTTGAACTGCTCTTCTTTTCTTTTAGGTGACCCATACCTATAGTGCCTTTCATTATTTTTCCTGACTTTGTTATTTTTACTCTTCTAAGTAGAGTCTTTTTTGTTTTGATCTTTTGTTTTGCCATTTTTATCCTTTTACTTTTTATTAACTTTATTAATTTCTTTTGTACTCAAAAAAACTATTTTGTACCCAAATATATTATTTTCCTACAAATATTCCAAAAATCATATTACCCATTCTTTTTGGTTCGCTTTCCAGTTTTGCTACCTCAACAAGTTCTTTTTCAATCTTTTTAATTTGGTCAAAAGCGACCTCCGGGAACATAACTTCTCTTCCCTTCATCTTAACAGTTATTTTTACCTTGTCCCCGTCCTCAATAAAACCTTTTGCTCTTTTTACAAATCTTTGTATGTCGCCTTCTCCGGTAGTAGGACCAAGTCTAAATTCCTTAACGTCTGTTTTTTTGCTTTTTGCCTTGGCGCTACTTGCTTTTTTTCTTTCTTCGTACAAAAATTTAGAGAACTCTACAATTTTCGCTACCGGCGGGTTTGCGTTAGGCACTACCAAAACCAAATCCATTTCCTCGCTCCTGGCTTTTTGAATAGCTTCTCCGGTCTTTATCACTCCAAGATTTTCACCTTTGGATGATATCACCCTTACTTCGTTTGCTTTTATCTGTTCGTTTTTTGTGTACCAGTTTGGTATATGCTTTTCTCCTTAAAACTTATGTAAATTACCACAAATTAAGAGATTTGGTCAAATACATATTTTCAATCTTCTCAATTACTTCATTTAGAGGTTTAGCTCCTAAATTTTCTTCAGTGCGAAGTCTAACACTTACAGTATTATTTTCAACCTCTTTTTCCCCGACTATCAACATATAAGGAATTTTTTTAACTTGCGCATCTCTAATTTTTGATTGCATTGTTTCGGATCTATCATCTATTTCAACTCTGATATGCCTTTCTTTTAGCTGGGATGACAATTTATTAGCGTATTCAAGGTGCTTATCTCCAATTGGAATTATTTGTGCTTGGATTGGTGAAAGCCATACCGGGAGAGCTCCGGCGAAATGCTCCATTAAAAATCCTACAAATCTTTCACTTGATCCAAGGGGCGCTCTGTGTTGAACGATTACCGGTTTTTCTTTACCATCTTTGTCGACGTACTTTAATCCAAATCTTTCAGGCATATAAAGGTCAATTTGATTGGTGGAAATTCCGTACTCGGTTCCAATAGCAGATTTTATCTTGAAATCCATTTTAGGTCCATAATGAGCCGCTCCCTCGTTAACTACAGTGTATTTTAAACCAGATTTATCAAGAGCTTCTCTGGTTATTTTTTCAGCTTTTTGCCACATCTTTTCTTCTCCGTGGTATTTATCCATTTTTGAAGGATCTCTCAAGTTTAGCTCTACGTGGTAATTAGTTAGTCCTAAAGTATCGTAATAATATTTATGAAGATTTACTATTTCTAAAAATACATCTACTGCTTGTTCTTCGGAGCAGTAAACATGCGCATCATTTTGGCAAAAAACTCTCGGTCTTAAGATTCCGTTTATAGAACCTCTGTTTTCATATCTAGCTACAGTCCCGTATTCAGCCAATCTCAACGGTAGTTCTTTGTATGTTCTTGTTTTTGATCTAAATACCAAATGGTGAAAAGGACAGTTCATAGGTTTTATGTAATATTCGTCCTCCTCTTCTCCAGGTACATCAACTTTGAACATTTCATCTCCAAAATATGACATGTGGCCGGATATTTCAAAAAGTTTTCTTTTAGTCATAAATGGTGTAGCTACTCTTTGATAACCCCATTTTTCTTCGGTTTCTTTCCCCCATTTTTCTAGTTCTTCTCGGACTATCATTCCGTTAGGGAGCCACACCGGAAGCCCGGGTCCGATTTCTTCAAATAAAGCAAATATTTCTAAGTTTTTGTTTAAATTTCTGTGATCTCTTTTTTTGGTTTCTTCTAGTTTTTCAAGATATTCGTTGAGTTCTTCTTGAGTTTCAAAGTTGGTGGCATAAATTCTGGTCAGCATTTTGTTTTTTTCATCACCGCGCCAATAAGCTCCGGCAACGCTTAAAAGTTTAAAAGCACCGATGTTGCTGGTTCTTCCAGTATGATTTCCTGCACAAAGATCTATATCATAAAATTTCCCGTCTTTTTGACCTATTTCACATGCTGTAACACTACCACCCTCTTTTTCAATGTCCTCTATCATTTCAAGCTTAAATGGGTTGTCTTTGAAAACTTCTTTTAATTCATTAAAACTTACATCTCTCATTACAATTGGTAGATTTGCCTCAACAATATCTCTCATTCTCTCTTCAATTTTTGGAAAGTTCTCTTCGGTTATTTTTCCGTCATAATCAAAGTCACCATAAAAACCATCCTCGATTGGAGGGCCCATTACCTTCTTAGCACCTGGAAAAAGGCTTTCTACCGCCATATGCATAACGTGTTCGGCACTGTGCCTTAACGGATATATTGGTTGTTCTTTTAATTTATCTATTACTTTTTGTTTTTTCATTTTTATGTTAAATCTTGAGCTTAAAACGTTTAAAGAGCTCTTGATGTTATTTATTATATATTAAATTTTGTTTAAATGAATATGAATTTTTGAGTTTTGAAATGTTTGGAAAAAAATAAACCTCGGAATTTTTGTGTTTTCCCGAGGTTTTTATTATCTATTCAGAGTCAAGCCACCTGCTTTCCATAATCGCCATACGTGCTTTTAAAGAAAGATTTTCCCAGTCCTTTATATCTGGAAATCCTCCTATTATAGCTAATGGTTTTAACCATTCCCCCATTCCAAGATCTGATTTTACCAACTTCAAGAATAACTCTTCGTCTCCTCCTTGTTCACAAAATAGTTGATAGTTAGCATAGTGGACGTCATTTCCTGGACACATGTATCTTAAAAATTTATATCCACATGCAAATAAATCCTCCCATTCCTCCCCCGCAGGACCGATCCATTTGGATGCTCCCACATGGTAAAGAGCCAGAGAATGAAGAAACCACGCTAGGGAAATAATAAGAATTCCCCATAGCAACACAACGGATAGTTTCCATTTTAGAATCAAATCTAAAATAATTAAAAAAACTGAACCCGTTAATACCATTAGTGGTATACCTTGAAACTTCTTGTATTTTTCCATTCTTCTCCTTTGTTTTTATTTTTGGAATTACCCGGATTTTAGCACACTATCGGTCTGTTTACAAAACTATAATAAATAAAAGAAAAGCTTCACAAAATTTTTGTGAAGCTTGTATAGCCACCGTTTGAAAAGACATTTAAAATTTCAGATGTTTTTTCACTAAACGATAGTTTGTCCCATAACAGTCTTTTCTCTTCATCATTTGGAATGCCGAAGTACGCAGAAAAAACTGCAGCGTCGTGGGTATGAATAGTTTGATTTTCATGATCCTGTTTTGCAAGTATTTTTTCTAGGCTTTCCGATATACCAATGTCTGCATCTTTGCAGTCAAAAAGAATTCCTTTTGACGTGTAATGTGCTTTTTCCGTATTCACAACAAAATCAAGAATATCGAATATCGACTTACCTTCCATCTTCTCTTCCATTTGTACCTCATTTTCCTTTAAGTTTTTCTGAATTATAACAGATTAAAAGATTAATAGATGAAAAATAATAATTAAAGTTTTATTACTTCTTTTTCGGTAGGTATTTTTTCAATATTTATAAATTTTAATTTTCTTAGCAAGAAGAAAAAGGGTGCAGAAATAATTGAAAAAATAAAATAAGCGATGGTGTGATACATTTGGAGTATTCCAAAGACTAACAATGCTAAAGTTGGGCTAAAAAACTTTCTATATGGTTCTACAGTTTCATTTACTCGGTCAGATATGGCTTTTTTAACAGTACCAGTGACGTTGTTTGAAATATTTTCTGATGTTGGGATATTTATTGGAATTTCATCTATTCCAAAGCTATTTAGAACCGAAAAAATTTGAGGATTTGATTGTTTTAGAGATTGTAGGTTTAGATTGTTGATATCTTCTGGAACTTCTTTTTCGGCTTCTTTTTTTACTGCTTCTTCAATGGGTTTTTCTGCAATATCAGCTGCCCACTTCCCAATATCCAGAGATTGAATTTTGTTTGAGTTTAAATAGACAGCTAGAGAAATAATAGCACTTATTGTTAAGAGAAACCCTTTATTTACTGGTCTTGCAGAGTGTCTAGTATTAATTTTTAAAAACCCTTTAGTTAAAAAGTCACTTTTTTCCTGCTCATATAAAAAATACAGTGAAAAAAGTATTGATCCTAGAAGTGCTTCTATACTTTTGGATGTATTTAAAAATATAAATGATGAAAAAAAGACAATAACTGGAGATAGAAATATTTCCCATTTCCTCTCGATGGTTATTGAAATTAAAGATATTGTTAACAATGAAAAAACTAATGTTAATACATACGGAATTGCAAAATTTTTGGATAAAGAAAAATACTTCTCACTCTCAACAAAATCAAGAGAAATTCTAAAAAGAAAGATTAGCTCTATAATAAAAACAACATAAAGAGATGCTTTTTTTACAAAACTAAAAATTCCTTTTGTAGGATTTTCCATTATTTAAGTATAGATTCCAGTTTTTTGAGTTACAAGGCCTTAGTTTTGGTGTTGTGCTTTTTCGTATTCTTCGGCCTCTTCTTTTGTGACGTGAATAGTTCCATCCGGATGGTTTGCTGGGCTGTATATGGTGTATAGTTTCAGATCTTCTGTTTCACTCGTATTTATTATGTTGTGCTCTGTTCCAGCGGGGATAACGATAGCGTAACCGTCAGTAATGCTAAATTCTTGACCGTTAGCAATTACCTTTCCCTCACCTGAGTCAATTCTAAAAAATTGATCTACATCATTGTGGACTTCCATTCCAATGTCTTCCATTGGTTTTAAGCTCATAACAACTAATTGACTATGTCCGTTTGTTGACAGAACTTTTCTAAAATTTGTATTTCCGAGAGTTAGTTCCTCGATATTATCTACGAATATTGGCATATTTTTACCTTTCAAAAATAATTAAAACGTATATTTAACTAAATAATTAATTTAGTATTTTTATTATATCTTATTTATAGGACGTCGTTAATCAATAAATTAGCTTGTCTATAAATTATTAAATCAGGACCACTGTCTCATTGTAATCTCGTGGATTATTGAGTGATTCTTTCCAAATACGATAAATAGGTTATATCCCCTACCCCAAAGGTTCTCAATATTTTCAAGTATAATTTTATCTTTAAATTGAGATTTTGAATTAATAACTTCGTTAATTTGGTTCTCTTCCAGATACGGATCGGTTTCCTTTTTTATATATTCTAGATTATTGTAATCAAGATCTATGCCCGAAACCTCTTTGTAGCACCTTTGGACACTCTGCATCGTAAAAAACTCGCTTTCCCAACCTGATATTCTTTTAAGATAATCGATATATGTTTCTAATGAATTTTCCATATTTTCAGGCTTTATATAATTACTTCTTATAGATATTTGTTCAGCGTACAGTGCCGTGATAATCAAATCTTTAGAAAAATTTTTTGCAAGATGTTTTAGTTGTTCCGTTGTATCCGGTTCCGGTGAAGATACTTGTATGGCTGATGCTTGAGCTAAAAACCAGGTATAGTAAGATTCTCCCATTGTTTTAATTTGCTCTTTTCTTGAATATGGAAGTGTTTTTTCACCACCTTCGACTAATACTAACCTTTTTTTACCATCAGTTTGATTTATAAAGTCCTGAAGATAGTTTTCCAGAACGCCCCATGAAGCATCTTTTGGGTCGTAGGTGTGTTCAAAACCTAAATAGTAAAGTATTTGCCCACCTTTTCTAATATGAAAAAAGTAAGGAGTAGGGAAAGGCCCAAATTTAGTTAGTTCAAGGTATTTTTTCTGAAGATTATTTAGCACGATTTAATTATATATTTCTTAGGGAGAAAATAATAGTTCTTGGTTAAATCTTATTACCCAATTGTCAAAAAGTGTTCATAAGTTTAAAGTATACCAATGCAAAAATACATATACTTTTTTGGAAATAATAATACAGAGGGTTCCTCGGATATGAAATTTATATTAGGGGGTAAAGGTGCAAACCTTGCTGAAATGAGTAAAATAGGAATTCCTGTGCCACCTGGTTTCACAATATCTACCGAAGTATGCAGAGACTACAATTCTAATAACGGTACAATTCCAGAAGGTTTAGAATCAGAAGTAGAAGATTATTTAAAAAAATTAGAAGATGCTACAGGTAAAAAATTTGGTGATGAGAGTAACCCTCTTTTAGTCTCAGTAAGATCTGGGGCTGCGGCTTCTATGCCCGGCATGATGGATACAATTTTAAATTTAGGATTAAGCGAGACGGTTGTTTCAAGTATTTCACAAAGTACCGGTAATCCAAGATTTGCTTGGGATTCGTATAGAAGATTTATACAGATGTACGGAAATGTGGTCGAAAATATCGAACATGAGAAATTTGAACACATTATTGAGGAGGTTAAGTCTTCAAAAGGTAAAAAAGAAGATATCGAAATGACTGCGGAAGATTGGCAGGAGGTTGTAGCAGAGTACAAAAAATTATTCCAAATTGAAAAAGATTATGAATTTCCCGATGATGCTAAAAAGCAATTATGGGGAGCAATTTTAGCTGTTATAAAATCATGGAATAATGCTAGAGCTGAAACCTACCGAAGACTAAACCACATCGATGAGTCTAAAGTATTTGGGACCGCAGTTAATGTTCAATCTATGGTTTTTGGAAATCTAGGTCCGGAATCTGGAACAGGAGTTGCTTTTACGAGAAATCCTTCCACAGGTGAAAATGTTTCTTACGGTGAGTATTTAATGAATGCTCAGGGTGAGGATGTTGTAGCAGGTATTAGAACTCCCAAGCACTTGGATTCTTTAAAAATGGAAAACGAAGCTGTTTATAACCAGTTGATGGAGATATTTTCAATTCTTGAAAAACATTACAGAGATATGCAAGATGTTGAGTTTACAATTGAAAATGGAAAGCTTTTTATATTGCAGACGAGAAATGGAAAAAGGACAGCCCCAGCTTCAGTTAAAATAGCCGTGGATTTAGTAAGCGAAGGTCTGATAAGTGAAAAAGAGGCATTATTAAGAGTAGAACCGGATAAATTAGATCAACTCTTACACCCGACACTTGATCAAAATGAAAAATCAAAATTTAAAATGATCGCTAAAGGGCTCCCCGCTTCTCCTGGCGCAGGTGTCGGTCAAGTGGTTTTCGATGCTGAATCAGCAGTTGAATGGAAAAAACAAGGTAAAAAAGTAATTTTGGTCAGATTAGAAACATCTCCGGAAGATATTGCAGGAATGAACGCAGCCGCAGGTGTTTTAACTGCTCGTGGTGGTATGACTTCTCATGCAGCTGTAGTTGCAAGAGGTATGGGAAAATGCTGTGTTTCGGGGTGTGAGTCCATTTCAGTTTCTGAGGCTGATAAAAAGATGCATGTTGGAGATTTAGTAGTTTTAGAAGGTGATTTAATAACACTTGATGGTTCAACCGGCGAAGTGTTTTTAGGTGAAGTTCCTACAACCGATCCAGAGCTTTCAGGGTACTTTGGAACTATTATGGAATGGTCCGATAAATATAAAAAACTTGGAGTAAGAACTAATGCCGATACTCCAAAAGATGCTCAGGTAGCTAGAGATTTTGGTGCCAAAGGAATTGGTCTTTGCAGAACCGAGCATATGTTTTTTGAGACCGATCGAATATTTGCAGTTAGACAAATGATTGTTTCAGATACTGTTGAACAAAGAAAGTCGGCTCTTGAAAAAATATTTCCAATACAAAAAAATGATTTCAAAGAATTATTTCAGATAATGAAGGACTTTCCCGTTAAGATAAGACTTTTAGATCCACCTCTTCATGAGTTTTTACCTAAAACAAAAGAAGATATAAAAGAATTGGCAAGCGAAATTGGAGTTTCAGAAGAAAAATTAAATGAAAAAATTGAATATTTACATGAATTTAATCCAATGATGGGCCATCGTGGTTGCCGACTCGGTGTTACGTATCCTGAAATATTCGAAATGCAGGTAAGAGCTATTGCAGAAGCCGCCTGTGAGATTATTAAAGAAGGTAGTTCAGTTACTCCTGAAATAATGATTCCTCTTATAGGAGAATTTAACGAGTTGAAATGGTTGAAAGATCGACTTGTTCCTGTAATTGAGGAAACAATCCAGAAATTCGGGGTTGAGATGAAATACGAAATAGGAACAATGATAGAGATTCCCAGAGCTGCTTTAACTGCAGATAAAATTGCGGAGGAGGCTGATTTCTTTTCATTTGGAACCAATGATTTAACACAAATGACTTATGGTTTTTCAAGAGACGACGCAGGAAAATTTTTAGGAGACTACGTTGAAAAGAAAATTCTACCTGAAGACCCATTTAAGACATTGGATATTGTTGGTGTAGGAAAATTAATGAAGATGGCGGTTGATCTTGGAAGAACAACTAAAAAACATTTGCACATTGGTATTTGCGGTGAGCAGGGCGGGGATCCTGCGACAATAAAATTTTGTCATGAAATAGGATTGGACTACGTTTCTTGTTCTCCATATCGTGTTCCAATTGCTAGATTGTCTGCAGCTCAGGCAGCCATAGAGAACGAAAAAATATAAACATTAAGGCACAATGATTTAATTGTAGCGGGTTAAATTTTTTATAGATGGTTTGTGTTATTGTTTTTATAACAACATTTAGTAGCTTTACAAAACAACAATCTATGTTACAATAATGATGGTTACTTTCCATTCCTTTTCTTTCCAGCAGTTTCAACTGCTACAAGTAAATAATTTTTTAGTGTTCTAATACCCATGGAAAGGATCCGTGGGATTTTTGTATTTAAAGGGGGTGAGTTTTAATGGAAGAAGGTAATAAATCTTTAATAATGGGTCTTTGGAAGTTTCACGAACGTGTAGGAGAGAAAGAATTAATTGAGGTAGCAAACGAGTGGGCAGAAGATAACAAATATTTACAACTATATATTAGAAAAGTAAGTAAAGATCAAAACGGAATTGGGTTTGCATATTTAAGCGATGGTTCAAGAGAAGCACACAGCACATATTTTGATAAAGTTTCCGATGCTCTTAAAAGAAAATTTGGTAACGATTTAGTAGGTTGGGATATTTCTAGTTCATCCACTCTGATTAAAGGGTTTTAATAACCATTTGGGGTGGGAAGTAACCAATTGGGACTGGGATACAGAAATGTAATGTGTTTCTGACCAAATTAGTCGGAGATATATAACAAGTCTTGTATCACACAAACGGAGGTTGTGGTGAAAAAAAATTTCTGGATGGTTTTTTTAGTTGGTGCAGTAGTAGTAATGGTACTGCTTGGAATAACTTTTAATGGTTCAAAAGAAGCAAAGCAAGGTTTTTTGGATTCAGGTTTATAGGACCAAGTTATATCAATAACCATCTTAATTTGTTTTTTTGGGTTTTTATCTGGTTTTGCAAATTTATATTTTCTAGAACATACGGAGGAAATGAGAAAAGAGAAAAGAGGTTGGTGAAAAAAAGATTTAGTTGTATGTAAAAATACAATAAGTGGGTGCTCGTCTTAGAACATCAACTTTTTTATACCAATAACTTTAATAAAAAGTTCTTAGTTTTGGTGGGCGGTAATGGAATCGAACCAATGACCTCCACAATGTCAATGTGGCGCTCTAACCGACTGAGCTAACCGCCCGAAGTATTATTTTATTTTATTTTCAACTTATCTCACTCGCTAAAGCTCGTTTCTAAAACCTTAAATTACTTGTGTGTAGGGCTATCTCCGGTTCTTCAAACAGGAGCTAA
>Ga0116155_10000520_pt1 | contig 31968 bp, 18 predicted proteins | sample AD_UKC032_MetaG_FD_89890 | JGI IMG/M metagenome (GOLD analysis project Ga0116155, IMG submission 89890) | Active sludge microbial communities of municipal wastewater-treating anaerobic digesters from USA - AD_UKC032_MetaG | ecosystem: Engineered > Bioreactor > Anaerobic > Digestate | place: USA...
CGGTATATCCAATGAAGACATGGACAAAATGAAAAATGCCAAGACCATGTCTGCTGCTGACAAACAGGCAATGGCAAACAAAATGATGCAACAGCAGGCCAACATGTCCATGGACGAAGCCAAGAACCTTGCAAAGATGAGTGAGGCGGGAAGGCAGGCATATGCCGAAGCCTATGCGACTGAAGCCATGGCGACAGCCAAAAATGATCCGGGCCAGGCAGCAAGAAACAACTATGCGAGCAACCTGTATCAGGCAAATGTGGCCCAGCAGGAAGCATACTCAAAGCTCAATGAGATAAACAACCGTATTGCAGACCTTTACGCTCCGGTTAAAAATGATCCTGAGAGGCAGAGGATACTTGACCGGATAGATGACATGAATAAGAAGCGTTACTCCATGATGGGAATTTTAAGTGATGGTGAAGCACAGATAATGGACTCGCTGACTAACAGAATCAGGGACGAAAGAATCGCATATTGCAATAAGTACACGCCACTTTACCGAGCCTCCCTTCGCAAACATCTCCAGATAGTCAAGGCTTCACTGCCTGACTATCAGCGTTTCGGGGAAATAAGTGCTGAAACAACGAAAGGACAGACAGGCATTGATCAGCCGGAAGCGGGGAAGGAGCTTGCCTCCCTTGAGGCTATATCGGAGTATCTCCAGGCCCTGAAGGATGCTTACAAATTCAAGCTGCATTATCCTGAAGACTACTGATTGCCCTGCACGGACATGGATTCCAGCATTTATTAATCAAACAATATTGTAACATGAGGTACTTGCTTGTGGTGTTTATGTTGTCCGTATCTGCTCTTATAAACGGTCAGACCGGCCAGTCTCCGGAGCAGATCAGGCAGAGGATGGCTGAAATAAGGCGTTCCACCAACTGGGATGACCCTGCAGCAGCAGCAAAAGCCAACACCGAGATAAAGAAGCTTGCAGCGCTGATGGGAGGTGGCCAGTTGCCGGCAGGTTCAGGTACCGGTCAGGCTGCAACGGAAGCAGACAGTAAGCCCATGACTACCGTTCCTGTAAAATCCTCTGACATATCAACATCAAATGTTGTTGCAATCGCCAACCGGTTTTACAACAGGTCCTACAAAACACTCAATGCAATAAGCAAATCTCAGTTCGATCAAGATTTCAACGAGGCTGAAGCAAGTGAATTCAGCCTTAAGGCAATCAGGAGACTAACAGGGATAGGTGGTGTCCTCATTAGTGTCGGGGATGATCATAACCTCGCTTGTGTCTACCTTGCATCAGCTGTTAAGGCAATGCCTGATGACACACTGAGTATTAATAACTTCGGAGCCTATCTCAGGATTATAGACTCCATCAGGACCTCATTACCTGTATTGCTTTATGCCGACAGGCTTTACGGGGAGAGCCCGATAGTGCTGACACAGATCGGATGCAGCTATTTCGAACTTGGAATGGAGAAGGAGGCAGAAAGTTATCTTAAGGAGGCCCTGAAGTATAATCCGGGATTTGGACAGGCACACACAGCTCTCTGCGAACTTTACATCAGGCAGAACAGGCTGGAAGACGCACTGATGGAGCTTTTTGCAGGAGTAAAAGGTATGGGAGCCTCCTATTCAAAGGCATCGGGAAACTATGCCTACCTGAAGCAACAGGCAGACAAGGCAGGAGACAACGGCAACCAGGGAGCAAGGGATGCTTTCCGGGATCAGACCCGTAACCAGATCAGGCCGGAGGATGCACTTGCACCACTGACACCGGTTGTGGAAAGAATCAGCATGCCATCTTTTCCTAACTGTCACAAGGTAGCTGACTGGACAGAGGGGGGCGGGTATGCTGCTGCTGTACAGGCCTATAACAAGATGATTAATACGCTCAGGAAATTTACGGGTGATCTTCAGCAGGTTCATAATGAGCTCCCGGACCTGCCACCGAATGCTGTTCTGAGAAACTACGGGAATGAAAGGTTTGCACTTGATTGTATTACAGAGTTCTTTTTCACGGAATCAAAGGACGAAGCTGATAAGTTCCGGGAGGCAGAAGAGGCTATCAGGGATGAAATCGCCGGGGAGGCCGATGCATACTTTGAGAGGAAGGAAAGCTATACCCAGGATTTCATCAGCTGTGCAGAAGGATGCGGACCAAACGGTCATTGCGTAGATGAATGCCACAGGGTATACTGCACCAGGGAATGTCCGGCGGCCAATATATTCAACAATAGCCTTCAGGGGCACTGGGAAGATTACCTGAATGAATTTAATGAAACAGTCTCCAGGCAGAAAGAAATCCTCGATGACCTGTACGAATTTTCAGAACAATGGTTTTCCAGATTGGAGAGTCCTTACTGGAGTAAGATATATGCATATGAGATTCACAGGGTTGCTCTTTCAATTGTTGCAAATGCATATGCTGCATACACAATACCTGTTATCTTCCCCATGCATAACGACTGCGGGACAGACTGCTCTGTCTTCGCCAACCCTGTCCCCCCTCCGCCCGAGGAGGAGGAAGAGAAGGAACCAAAAGGCAATCAATGCCCGGAAGACACAAAACTTAATATCGGGCTGTTTATTTGCAGCATCGCACTTGACTGCGAAAGTGCAGAGTTTGGATGTGCTGCTGGTGCCGCAGTTTCTATCAAAAGGAATTTCAAGAATAAAAGCACTACCTCATTTATTGGAGTAGGTGGAGAAGTCGGCCTTGGCTTAGCCAAAGCTGAGGCCAACGCCGGGGTTACAATGACAAGATATGACAACGGAGATCTTGATGTTGGAGTTAAGGGGGAACTCAGTGTAACCAGTGGAGTTGGCCCCGCATCGGGAGGTAAGAACTATGAAGTGAATGTAACCGTAATGGAGGGGGTCAAAACTGAAAGCAAGGATGTAATAGGGATAGGATTTTAATTATGACAGTTACATGTTTTGCAGTACTGAATAAAATGACAGCCCATATTATGAAAATTATCGCTGTATTCGCCCTGATTCTGACAACCGCAATAAACTGCGGTGCGCAGGACATAACGGAGCTGGCTGAAAGGCCGGGTACATTCGAGATACTGAGCCGGACCAACTACGCTTCCAGCGAATGCGGATTCACCCAGGCTGAAATGACTGCCAATTTGGAAAGATTAAAGGATATTATTGCTGTAGTAAGACAAAATCCTGTGATAAGTGATATCAAAGGCTTCATGGGCCGTGCTAGGCTGCATACAATGTCAATGACATGCAAACGGGAAGTCTGGTACGGTGTGCCGGTACGTGTAGCCTTTGAGTTTTCCACTTTCTTTTATAACAAGGAAGGGAAGGTAGTATTCAATACAATTGAGCCTCCCTCATGGTCACTGTACACCAATGATTTTATCCCGGGTTGGGCAGATTTCCAGGACGCTGCTCATTCCTACTTTACCATGCCTCTCAGGAAAAAGACCATCGAACCGGGTATCGATGTGTATGACGGAGAATGCTGGGTGCTCTACAATCCTGACCGCCCCCCCTACTGGATCCCGGTAACAGTTGAAGAAGCATTTCAGGCTGCAAGGGAGTTCGCAGCTAAGGAAAAAGATGAGATAGCCGCATCATACAACAAACAGTTTCTTGACGCGGAATGGGCGGCATTTTCCAAAGAAGACCTCAAGAAACCCGCGTACTTCGGCGGCGGGCTGTCACGTGTTTCCGCTTCCCCCGGATATGACGGCCAGGACAGTATCTTCCCGCAGATAATGAAGGTCAACCCGGCTTACCCTGACCGCACACTTCCACGTTCAGCCATTCAGTTTATGTGGTTCACCTCTGTCCAGAACAAGCAGTACATGAAAAAACAGCTTGATGAATGCAGGGAATACTGGAAGAAAGAAAGCGGCAGCGGATGTGACCTTGCACGCTTCGAACTATCATTCGGAATGACAGACATTCGAAATCTTGCACAACAGATAGGTAAATAATATCCTCCAACTCTCTTTCCTGATTTATCCAAGGGGTATACATATGAAACATTTTACGGTGATTGCAGTACTTCTGGCAATTGTTCTTCAGCCTGTCATAGGCCAGGACCAGGGTCTCTGGCTCCTGACGGCAAAAATCAGCGAAAACCGCACCCTGCGGCAAGATACTACGATTAGTTTCAAGGGAGAGAATTACGTATCCAAAAAGGAGATTCACGTAAACTCCACGACCGTGACAAGCGGAGAGGTGGCTGCCGTCATTGAAAACCAGGCAGAAGACCCTGCCAGTGAATTCTGGTTCCATACTGATATCGGAGAACCGGTCAGCATAACCGTGTCAGGTTCAGGCACTCTCTCACGGTCTTCAAGTAACGAGGAGACAATTAATGGCAAACTTATACATGCCACTATCGGGGATTTTAATGTTTCAGGATCACCTTCACAGACTGCATCCCTGATGTTTTATTACACCCCTGACAGCAAGGATGTCTCAGTGGGTATCAGTTTCAAGGCGAAAGGAACAGATAAGGGGCGAATGTTTTATTATGAATGGAAAGATATCGGAGGAGATATTGAAAACTATGGTCTATTCTGCTCGGGAGGCTGCTCAGTATCAGATGGTAAAGGTTGCAACATTACCAAAACCTCAACTGGTTACCAGGCTTCCTGGCGAAAAACGGAAAATAAACAAATACATACTGTTGACGGCACACAGTACATCACCAGCGAAAGAACCCTGGAACTTACAATTAAACCCTATAAACCATCTGACAAGCCCGAAATCAACCTTTACGGTTGCTCAGAGCTCTGCACCGGGGAACAGGGCGAAGTAATGGCTTCAGGAAAGCCGGAAGGAGGCAAATTCCGCTTCTGGGTTGAGCCTGCCAGTCTTATGAAGGTGGATCAGGACGGCGAGTCATCGGCTATCTTAACAGGGGCAACACCCGGAAGAGGAATGCTTTATGTCGAATACACCACCAGGGAAGGTAAAACCAACCAGACCTCACAACCGGCTTACTGCATTAAAATAGACAAGTACAACGGCGGACAGCCAATCCCTCAGATTCCGCTATTCGATATTGACGGAAAGAAACTTCCGGGTACACTGAAGGTGCCTGTTTCAGCCCAGCCGTCAGACATTGAAGAGCTTGTAGATTTCGTAGCTGGCGATAAGACAGTTCTGTCGGCTGTCGGGCAGCCCGATGCAGTGGAATTAAACGGTTACCGGACAGGTAAAACAACTGTTCAGGCAATGACGAGTTGTGGAGAACCTGCAGGTCCTGCAATTGAAGTGGAGGTTGTCAACTGCGATAAGGAAACAATCGAGGCACTTGAGAGAATGAGAAAGGCTGCGGTTGAAAACATGCAGGCTGCCTCCGATGCCCTTCAGAAACTTGCTGCCGACCCGGAATTTGAAAAAGCGATGAAGGAGATCCCCGGGGCAGCCCAGAAACTGGTTGCCAAAGCCGCTCTCACTATCATTACAAGCGGAAAAGCCCCTACAAAGGCCATAAAAACTGCCGGCGAGCTTGCCGAAGCAGGCGCTGCAATATCAGAATTGATCGGAAGTGGAACCGGGGCTGAACTTGGCGGTAATGCATTCAAGAATGCCGTGGGTCAGCTTGGAGGTGAACTTGTGAACACCCTGGTCGGGGTGGTCGAAGTAGGGGAAGCAGGTTTGGAGTTCGGGGAAAAACTGGGGCAGTTAATCCGTCATGAGAGCACTATGAAAGGTGCCATGGAAAATATGGAGCAGGCAGACAGGAATTTCAAGGAAGTGGAGCGCCTGCAGAGGATCTGCAAGGGGAGCACGGAAGAGCCCAAAAGACAGGAACCGCCAAAAACCGACAATCCACCGAAACCTGACGAGCCGACCCCGACAACAAAGGATCCCACACCCACAACGAAACCGAAGCCTAAGGAAGACAACCCGCCGGCCAGGGACCCAACCGGAGATGAACCCACTCCTGACGAACCGGGGCAGCCTGAACCGCCGGATAATCCTCCGCCGACAACCCCTCCAAGGCAGGTGGCATTGCCGTACCAGCCTTCAGACTGCGGCTGCAGAAAGCAAAAAAGCATTGGCATAACCGCAAATGACATAGGGAAAATTGAGGCTGGCACCAAAAACCTGGGCGACTGTGTTGACAGGTTCACAAAGACAGCTGTGGCTGATTATTCCGATGCACTGACTCAAATGTCTGAGATTACGAAAACCCTGCAAACGGGTGCAAGGGACAATCCTGACCTGATCCTGAAACAGGCGAAGGAGGCCAAACCGCAGCTTGACTCGCTCATTTTGCGGATCAAGGCCTATGATGAAGCCGGCAAGACCTTCCTCAGTGAATTTGAGAAATGCCCTGACTCGGTCAAGGCAGGGATGGATGTTCTGGAGTCGGCACTGACTGTCACTATTGACTCAATCAAGACCAATTATTAAATTGATTCTGATGGCTCCATGCGAAAGGAGAAGGCAAAAGAGAAGCAAATGAAAAGAATACCTGTCATTATCGTCCTGATGCTACTGAACCTGGTGTCATACGCTCAGGTACCCATGCCCGGCAAACCGGCCTTCATGGTTACATATGAAGAGTCTGGCAAGAATGGAAACGAGTCCTGGAATTACAAAGCCACGATCAAATTTTCACTTTCAAACTGGAACGAGCCTCTTCGTGGGAAAGGGACTACGGCGGAGGAAAGAAAACTGCCGCTTGATCTTGATCCGGCAAAAATTCTAACGCTTCAGCCAGGAGCAAAGATTACATTCTACCGTAGCGAAATCGACGAGTGGGGCTCAAGTTCCAGCTACAGGTATACCAGGGTTCTTTATCCCGATGGCGTTGAAACAGTGACAGAAACAGATTCACGCGGAACGCACAGAACAGTAATTACGGATGAAGATTACCGCAGGGAGAATAACATTCCCTCAAATGAAAATTTCTGGCAGAATGCACGCTATTACCAGACTGCAGATCTCGCGACACTGGAGCGAACCGCCACAGGTGCAATTCTCGAGGTATTACCTGCTGTCGGAAATAATGTTACCGATTGGGCTGTAACAGATGAAACCAGGAACCAGGTCTTTCCAGAAGTCCTAACCTTTGTGCTCACTGATCAGGATTTAAGGTTATGGCAGCAGATCTCACGGACTAATACCGCCTCGGGGAGTTTTGAAGATTTCAATGAGAAAATTACAGTCCGGCTCAGTGTAAAAATGGAAATTCCTGATATTAAGAAACCCATAGTCACACTGGACGGGTGTACTCAGTTTGGCAGTGGTGAGCATGGCAAAGCGATAGCATCCGGGAAACCGGATGGCGGCACCTATGAGTTCCGTGTAGAGCCTTCCGACCTGATGTCTGTTGAAGCTGAAGGAGCCTCCGCCACTCTTTCCGGTTCCAGACTGGGTCGTGGTACCATATACGTTAAGTACACAGCTCCGGACGGCTCTGTCGGGGAGACATCACAACCCGCTTCGGTGGTGGCGCTTTATTCCTACAATAATAATAATCCCCTGCCCCAGATAGCATTTTTCGATGTCGAAGGGAAGAAGAAAACAGCATCCATTACAGTACCTTATTCGGCAGATCCTGAAAATTCAAACGAGCTTCTTGATTTTGTTCAGGGAGACGCAACTTTAATTAACCTCATACCTTCGTCTGGTTCTATTGAGATTAAGGGATTAAAGACTGGAAAAACCACACTGGAGGCAAAGGATAACTGTGGAAATATCGTCGGTCCCACTGTTGAGGTTGAAGTGGTGAATTGTGATAGGGAGACTGTGGAAGCACTTAAAAAAATGAGGGAGGGAGCCGTTGAAAACATTCAGGATGCTGCTCAGAGGTTACAGAAAATAGCTGGTTCGAAAGAATTTGAAAAAGCAAGGGACAACCTCGTGCTATCAACCCTTGAACTACTGGGAAAAGCAGGGATGACCATTGTTACCAGCGGAGGAACGCCGTCAACAGCTGTAAACACTGTCAGTACGGTTGCTGAGGCAACTGCTGCCGTATTGGATATGATCTCCAGCGGGAGCCTGGAAGAGTTTTATACAAATGCAGGGAAGGCTGCCAGCGGAGAACTTTTTGATAAAGCAGTATACACGCATTTTGGAAAAAAAATAGGAGAGGAATGGGGAAAATCGTTAGGTTCAATCATCGGGGTTATTGAAGTGTACGAGGCTGCTAAAAGATTCGGAGATGATGCAGGCCAGGTACTGAAACACGAGCAGGAACTGGACAACGCTATGGAAATCTGGAAAAAGGCTGACAATGACTTTAAGAGAATAGAAAAGCTTCATCGAATCTGCATGGGTGACAAAACTGAACCAAAGAAACCGGAAGAACCAAAGAAACCGGAAGAACCAAAGGCAGACCAGACCCCGGAGCCCACTAAACCTACCCCGCCGACTGAACCGAAACCCAAGACCGAAACCCCTCCTGCCAGGGAAGTGCCCACGGAAGAACCGGTAACTCCGGAACCGGGAGATGAAGAACCCCCTGTTCCACCCACAACGCCGACAGGCGAAACCCGTCAGGTGGGCCTTCCATATTCCCCTGAAGAGTGCGGCTGTGAAGAGTCGAAAAGCATCAGCTTAGGCTCAGCGGGATTTTCAACGCTCCAGGCCGGAATAAAGAACCTCAGCGACTGTGTTGAAAGGTACAGCGTTTCGGTAAACGATTATTCCAAAGCCCTGGTTGAAATTTCGGCTGTAAGAGATACATTGAATGCTGCTCTGGCAGATAATCCGGCCACTTTCCGGATGAAAGCCACCGAAGCCAAGCCCAGGCTTGATTCACTGTTAGAACGCACAAAAGCGTACGGTGAAGCAGGACAGATTTTTCTGAAGCAGTTTGAAAAATGCCCTGAGTCGGTGAAGTCAGGAATGGATGTTCTGGAGTCGGCACTGACAGTGACAATCGATTCGGTAAAGACAAAATACTAGTATTCTTCCGGTCAGGGTATAAAATGAAATGCCGGAAGGTCAGTGCCCCTTCCGGCATTTCAGTTTCGCAATAAAAGATTACTTGTGATAATTGTACAGCTGGTCGACTTCTGACTGTGACAATACCTTATTATAAATAAACAGGTCATCAACAACCCCGCACCAGAATTCATTATAGAACATTCCCACTTTAAGGTTCTCATCCACTCCTGAAATATTGCCCGGCCATGACACAGTTCCCTGGAGGACACCGTTGATATATGCTTTGATATTAGTTCCGTCATAGGTTCCGACAAGATGAGTCCATTCATCACGGTTTACATTTCCATGTGCATTATAGGTATCAGGCACAGAAATAGCCATACCAGCATAGCCCTCAGCATGGGTGAAAGCGCCAAAATCATTGCAAATGAGAAAATACAAACCTGCGGTACCTGTCCTTTTGAACCATACTGACAAACTTACAATGTTCCCGCTCCGGAATGATTTCCTCGGGAACTCGATATACTGGCCTGAGCCGTTCAGCGAGATGGCCTTGCCGGCCTTACCCTCAATGAATGACGCACTGCCATTATTTGTACCGTTGGGTGTTGTGCCAACCTGGTCAGCCAGGTTGTCATCAAAATTAAAATAGGATACCAGTCCGTCAGTCGGATAGGTGTCATTATCTGAAGGCTCTTTCGTACATGATGCGAGAAGGGCCATCAGCATAACTGCAATTAACAGGATCTTGTTTTTCATTTGTTTATATTTTCCAATAAAAGTAGAAACGCTGCTCTGCCTGAATCTCCCTGAAAAAGGGGATTTTGTTTACGACCAGGCAGGAAATGGGATTGCATATTCCGCCGCCATAACCGTCAAATAATCTAATTTTGCCTGAACAAAATAAACTTACAGGCAGAGTCTGTGTTTAAAATAACCTATGGAGCACTGGAAAAGAGTCTTTGCAATCATTTTTACAGGGCAGCTGTTCTCAACACTGAGCAGCTATGTTGTTGCCTATGCGGTTATCTTCTGGCTGAGCGTTGAGACCCGCTCGGCCGAGGTGCTGGCTTATGCCACCATTGCTTCACTCCTGCCCCAGATGGTTCTCGGGCTCTTCACCGGGGTTTTCGTCGACCGGTGGAACCGGAAGCGGACAATGATTTTTGCAGACCTTTTTATTGCAGTCTGCACGCTGGCACTGGCATCACTGTTCTGGATTACAGAACCTAAGGTCTTTTATGTTTATCTCCTCCTGATGATGCGTTCAGCAGGGATGGCCTTTCATGTCCCGGCCATGCAGGCATCAGTACCCCTGCTCGCACCCCAGGACAAGCTCATGAAAATAGCCGGAATCAACAACATGATCCATTCCATCAGCACCATCGCAAGCCCTGCCCTGGCCGCCCTGCTGATAAGCCTCTTCCAACTGCAGTGGATACTGCTAATCGACGTGGCAGGGGCAATAATTGGCATTTCAACGCTGCTGATGGTACATATCCCTGACCCGGAAAAAGCGGAGAAGGTACAGCCACACCTGTGGAGAGAACTACACGAAGGACTGAAGGAGATCTACAGCAAGCCGGGATTGCTATGGCTGTTCATCCTGGCGCTGACAGCCATGTTCTTCATCATGCCGGTGGCGGCCCTGTTCCCGCTGATGACCCTTGAACACTTCGGCGGCACAACCTACATGATGAGCATCGTTGAGATTGCGTGGGGTATCGGCATGCTGATCGGCGGCGCCATAATCGGATACAAGAGGCTTAACAACTTCAAGGTCGTCCTGATCAACCTGACTTACCTTGTCCTCGGGCTCACCTTCGTCTTTTCAGGGATTCTGCCGCCAACCGGATTTGTGTACTTTGCCGCAGTGACTGTCATCGGCGGCATTACCATGACACTGTATTCCGGCTCATTCACGGTTATCGTGCAGACCATGGTGGAACCAACGGCATTGGGAAGGGTCTTTTCACTTTACGGGAGCATAACCCTTCTCCCTTCAATGATAGGGCTTCTGGCAACAGGATTCATCGCTGACTCCATCGGCATAGCCAATGCCTTCCTGATCTCAGGTACCGGTATTGCATTAATGGGGATTTCTGCCTTTATGATTCCTCCGATCAGGAAGATGGTGAAGACGGAATTGAGGCAAGAGGCAACAGGCAATAGGCAATAGTGAAAGCGGGTTATTTTATGCAAGACCGCAAGACTGCAAGACCGCAAAACCCTCAGACTCTCAGACCCTCAGACCCTCAGACCTTAAATCTGCCTGCCAGGTAGACTGCCATCTCCTCCTGCATTTCGCGGGCCTTTTCGCCGGCAACAACGTCGAACCTGTCAGTTGAATCAGCATAGATTATTCCGCGGGAAGAGTTGACAAGGAGGCCGCAGTGGCTGTTCATCCCGTAACGGGCTACCTCCTCGAGGCTGCCACCCTGTGCACCCACACCCGGTACAAGCAGGAAATGGTCAGGCACAATCTTCCTTATATCCGCAAGCATCTCCGCCCTGGTGGCTCCGACGACATACATCAGGTTGTCAGTTGTGCCCCAACGCTGTGACACGGTAAGAACCCGTTCAAAAAGCCGCTGACCCTTTTCAGTGTGATACTGGAAGTCATCAGCACCCCTGTTTGAGGTAAGCGCAAGAATGATTGCCCACTTTCCACCGTATGTAAGGAACGGCGTCACTGAATCTTCGCCCATGTAGGGGGCAACAGTAACGGCATCGAAAGGCATCTCACCGAAAACAGCCCTGGCGTACATCTTGGAGGTGTTGCCGATATCACCACGCTTGGCGTCGGCAATAATGAAAATGTTCGTATCAAGCTTGTTGATATATCTCACAGTCTTGTCAAGGGCAGCCATACCTCTTGCACCGTATGACTCGTAAAAGGCGAAGTTGGGCTTATAGGCCACCGTATACATGTGGGTGGCATCGATTATCCGCCTGTTGAACTCGAATATAGGATCCCCTGCATTGGCTACACTTGCCGGCAGCTTTGAGATTTCAGGGTCAAGCCCCACGCACAGGAAAGATTTTTTCTTAAGAATATGCTGGAATAATTCCCTCGAAGTCATGATAACATTTATTAATAGTTGCTCTCTTTCAGACGCTCGGCATTCTCTGCCATCTGCAGTTTGTCAAGCAGCTCCTGGATATTACCGTCAAGTACTGACGGCAGGTTGTAAAGGGTTGTGTTTATGCGGTGGTCTGTCACCCTGCCCTGCGGGTAGTTATAAGTGCGTATCTTGGCCGACCTGTCGCCTGTTGATACCATAGTTTTGCGCTTATGTGAAATCTCGTCGAGATACTTCTGGTACTCGAGGTTATAGAGCCGTGTGCGCAGTTCACGCATAGCCTTTTCAAGGTTCTTGATCTGCGATTTCTCGTCCTGGCATGTAACAACCACCCCGGTGGGAACATGAGTCAGCCTGATGGCCGAATATGTTGTGTTGACGCTCTGTCCTCCGGGACCTGAGGAGCAGTATGTGTCCTTGCGGATATCCTCGTTGCGGATTTCAATGTCAAATTCGCCTGCTTCCGGAAGTACCGCCACAGTGGCAGCTGAAGTGTGGATCCTGCCCTGTGTTTCCGTCTGCGGCACCCGCTGAACCCGGTGGACCCCTGACTCATATTTCATGATGCCGTAAACACCGTCACCGATGACGTTAAAGACTATCTCCTTGTATCCTCCTGCAGTGCCTTCGGTATAATAGTTCATATCTATCTTCCACCCCTGTGCCTCGATATACTTCGAGTACATGCGGAAAAGGTCTCCTGCGAAGATGCTTGCTTCGTCCCCACCGGTTCCGGCCCGGATCTCCATGACTGCATTCTTCTCATCCTCAGGATCAGCAGGAAGCAGAAGGAATCTGATATCCTCCTCCATCTCAGGAAGTGACTGCAGCAGGGAGTCTATCTCAGCCTTTGCCATCTCCCTCATCTCCTCGTCCTTTTCGGCGGAAAGGAGTTCCCTGGCACTTTCCAGGTTGTCGATGGCAGATTTGTATTTTTCGTAGGCTTCAACCACCGGTTTGAGCTCCTTGTATTCCTTGTTCAGCTTTATATATCGCTTCATGTCCGACATCACGTCGGGAGAGGTCAGGAGCTCACCCACCTCCACGAAACGTTTCTTTACGCCAACCAGCCTGTCAAGAATAAGATTGTTTGCCATCAGATGCCAAATTTCAGGGTGCAAAGGTAATAATAATAAGGCAGAAGGCAAGAGTCATTAGCCATTAGTGAAGTCGGCAGCTGGCAGTACCAGTCAGCAGTGAAGAGAGGCTATTACTATTTGCATGTAAGACATGAAGAATTGCAGATTTGCGATTTGCGATTTTGCCCGTAGGGCATTAAGCATTGTAGCACCCGTCAGTACACAAATTCCCCCTGCGCCGCCCTGATAGTCAACCTGCGCGATGTGGCAGGTTCACAGTGGCCAATGATGCGGGCATCAAGGTTGAAACCGGAAGCGATTTCAATTATCGCAGCAGCATCTCTCTCAGCAACATACAGCTCCATCCGATGACCCATGTTGAACACACGGTACATCTCCTCCCATGGCGTACCGGAGCTCCTCTGTATCAGCTCGAACAGGGGCGGAACAGGAAAGAGATTGTCCTTTATAACGTGAAGGTTTTCAATGAAATGCATAATCTTCGTCTGTCCCCCGCCTGAACAATGCACCATTCCGTGTATTGCAGGCCGCATCGTGTCAAAAACCTTCCTGATCAAAGGAGCATATGTCCGTGTGGGTGACAGCACCAGCCTGCCCGCATTGACGCCCGGTACCGCTGTAGTATCAGTGAGCCTCATCGGCCCGCTGTAAACCAACTCTCCGGGAATGCCTCCGTCAAAACTCTCAGGATACAGCCCGGCTAGATAATTCCCGAAAACGTCATGCCGTGCCGAGGTAAGACCGTTGCTGCCCATGCCGCCGTTATACTCACTCTCATACGTCGTCTGACCGCTTGAGGCCAGGCCCACTATCACATCACCCGCCCTGATGTTTGCATTGTCAATTACATCTGCCCTTGGCAGGCGGGCCGTCACAGTAGAGTCAACGATTACAGTCCTGACCAGGTCACCCACATCGGCAGTCTCGCCTCCCGTTGACCATATTCCGATTCCGGCGTCCCGCATCAGTGAAAGGAACTCCTCCGTACCTTCGATAATTGCCTTTATCACCTCACCGGGAATCAGGTTCTTGTTCCGGCCAATAGTTGATGAAAGAAGGATGTTTTCAGTCACCCCCACACAGAGCAGGTCATCGAGATTCATAACCACCGCGTCCTGGGCAATTCCTTTCCATACGGACAGGTCGCCTGTCTCCTTCCAGTAAATATATGCCAGTGACGATTTGGTTCCGGCGCCGTCGGCATGCATTACATTGCACCATGAAGGCTCACCACCAAGTATGTCAGGAATAATCTTGCAGAACGCCCGGGGATAGAGGCCCCTGTCAACCTTGCTGATTGCAGCATGCACCTCCTCCTTGCCGGAGGAGACACCTCTTTTGGCGTAGCGTGATCTGTCATTCATCTCAATTCAGGGCTGCAGGAGTGTTCTGGTTTTATTTCGCAGGCTCATAGTCTGTCCGCAGCACCCTGAACTCGGTGCGGCGGTTGATCTGATGGGCTATCTCCTTCTGCTCGTCGCTGGTGAGGCTGTTGATGTACTGCTCGGTGAGGGGCGAACCCTGCCGCAGGAACGGAGCATCTTTCATGATTACATCATCAACCAATTTCGGGCTGGTCTCGCCGTACCCCCTCGCGGTAAGCCTGTCAGCAGCAATTCCCTTGCCAATCAGGTAGTCAACAACTGACTGTGCCCTCTTCTGTGAGAGATCGAGGTTAAACACCTCGGTGTCACGGGAGTCGGTATGTGACATAAGCTCAATTGTGACCGTCGGGTTGTCGATGAGTGTCTCCACCAGCTTGTCAAGTGATACCATTGACTCAGGCCTGAGGTCCCACTTGCCGAAATCATAGAAAATATTGGGTAGTTCTATCGGCCTGTCGATGGGTGTCATCTGTATTGTGGCCATGAATTCGCGGCTCTTGTCCTGCCCCCTGGTGGTCTCTTTTTCCTTCCCGTTAAGATAGCCCTTCCTGGAAGCTAAGAATATATAATCAACTTCAGGTCTGAGGCTGAATTTGAAGTCACCGGCGTTTCCTGTTTCAGTTTGCATGTTGGCCCCGTCGCTTGCTATGAGCTGCACTGTGGCTCCCTGCACGGGAAGGCCTGTTTTTTCATCCTTTACGAGGCCGGTGATGCTGAAGAGCAGCGGCGGCATTTCGAATGTAAACAGGTCATCATCGCCCCTCCCTTTTCGTGCCGAGCTGAAGATGCCCTTCTCGGCATCCCTTTCGAAAGTGATGCCGAAGTCGTCTGCCGGGCTGTTTATCGGCGGTCTCATATTCTCCACGCTCCAGTTTTCGCCTCCCTGCGGTGTAGCCTTGAAGATATCGAGTCCGCCCATTCCTATATGTCCGTCAGATGCGAAATACAGGGCTCCGTTTTCGCGGGCGAAAGGGAATAATTCATTACCACGGGTATTTATATCTGAGCCCATGTTTTCAGGGCGCGACCATGCGCTTCCAGGTGATGTGCGGGTTGTACGGTAAATATCCTTTCCTCCCAGGCCTCCGGGCATATCTGAAACAAAATAAAGAGTCTGCCCGTCAAGGGAGATTGACGGATGGGCTGCTACCAGGGAATCAGCCAGCAGTTCAACCTTGACAGGGTCACTCCAGCGGGTTCCCTCACGTGTGGAATACATAATGACACAGCCTTTGCTCTCACGCTTGCCGGCTTCACAGCGGGTGAACCAGACTTCAGAGTAGTCAGCCGAGAATGAAGGAGCTCCGTCCTCGAACTCGCTGTTCAGAAAATCGACCGGCACCGGTGTGCTCCACTTGCCTTTCTTGTCAAGCCTGGTCTCAAAAATATCAGTGAAGCTCTGGCCGGTGGCACCGTGTTCCTTGTTGCCCCTTGCATCATCACGGGAGGAGGTGAACCATACAAGGCCGTGGTCATCGCGGCCAAATGCCGGACTGAAATCGGAGTCCCCCGTATTCGCCTCCTTCAGTTCTTCGACGTTGTAGGAATCCGGCGCCGACTGCCATTGCATGGCAAGTTCGCATGACCGGATCTGCTGCTCGGTGCGGGGATCTCCCGGCACAAGTTTACGGTATTCGCGGAACTCCTCAATGGCCTGGGGATACCGGCCAAGCTTCTTGTTGCTTTCTGCCAGCCAGTATTGAGCTTCAGGTTTCGGGAAAGGCGACCTGACAGCCCTTTTGTACCAAAGCTCGGCATTCTTGGGGTCATTGATAAGTCGGTAGCACTCTGACACCATGAATACCATGTCAGCCTTCAGCTGTTTATCGCGTGTCTTCGAGTAGACATCCTTGAAATAGTCTATTGCCTCGTAATAGCTGCCGGCGTTGTAAGCAGCATATGCCCGTTCCGTCTTCTGCTTCTGTGCCATAAGCAAAGAGGGGCACAGAAGAGCAACAGCAACTACTATTATTATTAATCTGTTCATTCCGGACACGATAGTGTTTTGTACAAAAGTAATGATTGTTATTAATGTTAACGTTCAGCCGTTTCATTAATTACCGGCACCCCATCCGTGCAGCAAAAATAATGCCCTCTTTGACGAGGGCACCAATCAAAACAAACTCTGAAAAAAAACAACCAATTACCTTGTAAAAAGAAGTTCACGGTATTTCGGAAGCGGCCACAGCTCATTGTCTACAACAAGCTCAAGCTTGTCGATGTGTGTTCTGATCTCCTGAAGGTAAGGTTTTACCTTCGACTCATAGGCAAGTGCCTTCTTGTACGGATCCTCGATCACATTGGCCTTCCGGCGTTCATCTATCATGTCAGAGACCAGCTTCTTTATCATGGATATATGATCTGATATATTGACTATAAGTTCCTTGCGTGCGCCGGCAAGTCGCAGGAAATCATTATCATCAAATATTTCGCGCAACCCCCGTACGTTCTCAACCAGGGTAGTCATATAGTTCACTGCGGTAGGCACTATATGATTAACAGCAAGGTCACCCAGTACGCGTGCCTCGATCTGCAGCTTCTTGGTAAATTTCTCAAGTTCAACCTCCACCCTGCTCTCCAGCTCCCGTGCTGAAAGAACCCCGGTGCCCACCAGCGTTTCGCGCGAAGAAGAATTTTCGTATGCCTTGAGTGTCTTCGGGACACTTTGTTCAGCAGAGAGTCCCCTGCGGATTGCCTCTTTATGCCACTCAGCACTGTAACCGTCTCCCTCGAAACGGATCCTCTTTGAGTCGATTATGCATTTTTTCAGTACCTGGAAGATTGCCTCGTCCCTTTTGCCTCCGTGGTCAGCAATTGCATTCACTTCGGCGGCAAATGCCTTCAACTGGCGTGCCACCGCAGCATTGAGCACTATCATTGCAGAGCTGCAGTTGGCCGAGGAGCCTACGGCTCTGAATTCGAACCTATTGCCTGTGAATGCAAAAGGAGAGGTGCGGTTGCGGTCTGTATTGTCAAGAAATATTCCCGGGATTTTCCCTATGCCCAGCTTGATCTCCGTCTTCTCCTGCGGGGTCATCTTCTTGTCCTTGACTTTGCTGGCTATGCCGTCAAGTATATCCGAGATATAGCTTCCGAGGAAAACTGAGATGATTGACGGAGGAGCCTCATGGCCGCCGAGCCTGTAGGAATTGTTCTCATTTGTCACGCTGGCGCGAAGCAGATCCTGGTTGTCGTTTACCGCCTTGACGACGTTGACAAGGAATGTCAGGAACTGCATGTTTGTCTTGGGATTCTTGCCGGGCGAAAGAAGGTTGACACCGGTGTCGGTCATCATCGACCAGTTGTTGTGCTTGCCTGAGCCGTTAACCTCGGCAAAGGGCTTCTCATGGAAGAGGACGCGGAACTTGTGTTTCCTTGCCACCCGGCGCATTACGTCCATTATAAGCTGGTTATGATCCACTGCAAGGTTGGCCTCCTCGAAAACGGGCGCACATTCGAACTGATTGGGAGCTACCTCGTTGTGGCGTGTTTTCACAGGGATGCCAAGCTTGTACGCTTCATATTCGAACTCCTTCATGAATGCCTTCACCCTGTCAGGAATTGACCCGAAATAATGGTCAGATAGCTGCTGATCCTTTGACGACGGGTGACCCATAAGAGTCCGGTCAGCAAGCATCAGGTCAGGACGTGCATAGTAAAGCGCCTCATCGATAAGGAAATACTCCTGTTCCCATCCGAGGGTGGCTATCACTTTTTTGACATCCTTGTCAAACAGGCGGCAGACCTCCACGGCGGCTTTGTCAAGTGCCGAAAGGGACCTGAGAAGCGGAGTCTTATAGTCGAGCGCCTCCCCGGTGTATGAAATAAAGACTGTGGGGATGCAGAGAGTATTGCCGACTATGAACGCCGGTGAGGAGACGTCCCATGCAGTGTAACCTCTCGCCTCGAAAGTGTTCCTGATGCCCCCGCTGGGAAAACTTGAAGCGTCCGGTTCCTGCTGCACAAGCACCTCTCCTGAGAATATCTCGATTATTGATCCCATCTCCCCCCTTCCGACAAAAGCATCATGTTTCTCAGCAGTTGCGTCAGTTAGGGGATGAAACCAGTGTGTGAAATGAGTCACCCCTTGCTCCATAGCCCATGCCTGCATTCCTGTTGCAACCTGGTCAGCAATCTGCCGGTTGATCTGAGTGCCCTCATCAATGGCGGTTATAACTGCCTTGTAAGCCTCGCGGCTGAGATAGCGCTCCATCTTGCGCTTGTCAAAGACATTGTCTGAGAAATAGGTGGATACCGGGGCTGCCGGGATGCTGACCTCAACAGGCTCCCTGTTGAACAGTTCCTTCAATGCACTGAAACGTAATTCTGCCATAATCTGATTTTTTCTCAAAAATAGATCATTTCAGAATAGACCCCTCATTTTTGAGGGTATTTTTTGATAATTTGTATATTTTTTTCTGCGAACCCCCTATTTTTAGGGGGTTGTTTCCGGATTTTAATCAGTTTTTATTATCGTTCGGCATTCTGCCCTGGCAAAAATACCGTACTGTGATTTTTCAAAATCGACAGCCACCACCTTATACTCCGGGGTAAGGGTGAACTCGTCACCGATACCGCTTGTGAGGAAATTGATTGCTGCCTCCGGGAAATGAAAAGTGGTATAGATCACTCCGGGCTTCACAACATCGGTCACCTTCACCTTCATCGTGGTTACACCGCGTGCGGAGAAGATCCTTGCATAATCACCGCTCACCAGGCCTTTGATTGCGGCGTCATGGGGGTGGACGAACAGTATATCCTCCGTTACCAGCTCGCTGTTGGGCGTTCGCCGCGTCATGGTACCGCTGTTATAATGCTCGAGCAGGCGCCCGGTAGTCAGGATATAGGGAAACCTCGAGGCATTCTCACTCAGCTCCGGCGAGATATCATAATCCCATGAATGGAACCTGCCCTTCCCCCGTTTGAATGTCTCGGTATGCAATATTCTTGTGTCAGTACCGTCTTCCCTGACCGGCCATTGCTTGCCGCTGTTACCGAGCTCTTCCCACCTTACACCTTTAAAGAACGGCACAATGCCGGCTATCTCCTTAAGTATTATATCAGCCGAGTAGCCTTTCTGCGGGTAACCCATCCTGTTCATCATGTCAACCACTATCTGCCCGTCGGGTTTTGTTCCGCTGAGCGGCTCCACAGCTCTCTGAACCTTTTGTATCCTTCTCTCACCGTTTGTGAAGGTGCCCTCTTTCTCCAGGAAGGATGAAGCCGGGAAGATTACATCGGCGATACGGGCGGTTTCAGTCATGAAGAGCTCCTGTACCACCAGCAGGTCGAGTCCCTGAAGCGAGCTCTTCACATGACAGGTGTTGGGGTCAGTCTGGAGAATGTCCTCCCCCATAATCCATAGAGCCTTCAGTTCACCCCTTGCAGCTGCCGTGAACATCTCCGGGATGCGGTAGCCCGGCACCGCAGGATGCTTCGTTCCGTAATAGGAGTTGTACAGGGCAATGTTATCCGGGTTTGTTACATCAAGGTATCCTGCACCCTGGTGGGGCTGAATACCCATGTCTGCCGCACCCTGAACGTTATTCTGTCCGCGCAGCGGATTGACACCCGTACCTTCCCTTCCAATATTGCCTGTCATCATCGCAATGTCCGAGATCAGGGTGATGGCTTTTGTAGCCTGCCAGTGTTCGGTAACCCCGAGCCCGTGAAACTCCATTGCTGACTTCGCCGAACCGTATTCGATTGCTGCTGCCCTCACCTTTTCACGGTCAACGCCGCAAACCCTCTCGAGTTCATCCACATCAAGCTTTTCAAGATATTGCCTGAACTCGTCCCATCCTTCTGTTCTGTTCGCTATGAAGTCTTTGTCAATCAATCCTTCGGTCATCAGGTACCGGGCGAACAGATTCAGTACCGCCACATTTGTTCCGGGGTTTATCTGGAGGTGATGCTTTGCAAGCCTCGCTATCTCAATCCTGAGCGGATCAATTACGATGAGGGGAGTTCCCGACTCGACGACCGACCTGAGGCGTGCTCCTGTCACAGGGTGGGCTGATGACGGATTGGCACCTATCAGAAGGATGCATCCTGTCTTGTAAACCTCTTCCACTGAATTTGTTGCAGCGCCGGTGCCGTATGCCCACTGCATTCCCATTGCGGTCGGGGCATGGCAGACCCTGGCACAGCCGTCAATGTTGTTCGTCCCTATTACAATCCTGAAGAATTTCTGCATCAGGTAGTTTTCCTCGTTGGTGCACCTCGCGGAAGAGATGCCGGCCAGTGCGTCAGGTCCGTATTTTTCCTTTATTTCGCGGAATCTTCTTGCAGTATAATCATAGGCTTCATCCCATGAAACCTCCTGCAGCTCACCGTTTTTCCTCACCATGGGTGAACGAAGCCTCTCGGGATGATTGTAGAACTCAAATGCATATCGTCCCTTGACACAGGTATGACCCCTGTTGGTGGCTGAGTCGAGGGGTGCCTGTATACCCCTGACCTGCCCGTCGATCACCTTTACGTCGAGGTTACATCCAACACCGCAGTATGTGCATGTTGTACGCACCGTCATGTCTGCTTTCAGGGTCTTTACGGAATAACGGTCATGAATAGCGTTTGTGGGGCAGGTCTGCACACATGCCCCGCATGACACACACGGAGAGTCACGGAAATTCTGGTCCGATCCCTTTATGATCCGGCTGCTGTCACCCCTGCCATGAATGCCCAGTACATGTTCAGCCTGCAGCTCGTCGCAGGCTCTCACGCAACGGTAGCATCTGATGCACTCTGTAAGGTCAGACCAGACATACGGGCGGCTCCTGTCTGTCTCATGATGGGTTATATGACGGTGGTAACGCACTTCCGGCGAACCGGCTGCAGCTACCACGGCCTGGAACTCGGTGGGCAGCATTCCGGGACCGGGAATGAGCCTATCCGGCGGGTATTCCGAGAGTACGAGTTCGAGGATATTCCTGCGAAGCCGCCTGATTCTGTCTGTCGAGGGGTAGACATAATAACCCGGAGCGACAGGAGTGTGACATGAGGCCATCACCCTGGAGGGGCCATCCTCCTTCAGGGCTACCTCCACCGAACAGATCCGGCACGAACCGTAATTCTCAAGGTTATCAGCCTGGCAAAGAGTGGGGATAACATCACGTCCGCTGTTCCTGCGTACGAACTGCAGTATTGTCTCACCTGCTTCTATTGCGAAGGGCTTGTTGTCTATGTATGCAATCTTATCCATGATCATGCCTCTTTTGCAGTGAAATAATCCTTAAGCTCTTCGCCAAAATACTGTAACGCATTTTTCACCGGCAGTGGCAGACCGCCTCCCAGGGCGCAGAGTGATCCGAGCTGCATAGTCTCGAGAAGATCGTCAAAAAGCTGCCGGTCAATAATTTCATTTCTTTCTGCTGCACCTGCAAGCAGCTCATAACCCCGTGCCGAACCCAGTCTGCATGGAAAGCACTTTCCGCATGACTCTTTCCTGGTGAACTCAAAGAGGTGTTCCAGCAGTCTTATTACCGGGAAGTCTGCCGGTACCGAAACTATTCCCGCATGACCGAGAAGGAAGCCCTCGCTGGCGAAAGACTCGAAGTCGAGCGTCAGGTCACCGATCCGTGAGGCAGGGACCAGTCCGCCCAACGGCCCTCCCACCTGGAAGGCCTTGACCGGGTAACGTGTTCCGCCTCCCATTTCATCTATCACGGTTCTCATGGGAGTTCCCATTCTCACCTCAAGAAGCCCTGGTTTGTTGAACGCCCCGTCGAGCGAGACAAGCTTGGTTCCGGGTGATTTCGCGGTTCCCATTGCTGCCCAGGCGGAACCGCCCTCCTCCAGTATGTAATGGATATTTGCAAAGGTCTCTACATTGCTAAGGATAGTTGGCTTGCCAAAGAGGCCGTAGACAGCCGGAAAAGGTGGTCGTGTCCGTACCTCCGGCCTGAGTCCCTCGATTGAGTTCAGCAGTGATGTCTCCTCACCGCATATATAGGCACCCGATCCTTCAACCACATGGAAACGGAAACGGGTGAATGGATTGCCTTCAGTACCTGTTGCTATCCCAGCCTTTTCAATCTCTTTCACAGCCTTCCTGACCCTGTTCACTGCAAGCGGGTATTCTCCCCTGATGTAGATTACTCCGGTATCAGCGCCCGTTATGAAAGCTGTCATCATCATACCGAAAAGAACTGTGTGTGGCCTTTCCTCAAGCAGCCACTTGTCTGAAAATGCTCCCGGGTCACCTTCATCGCCGTTACAGACCACATACTTTCTGTCAGCGGGAGCATCGCGTGATGAGCGCACTTTGACATGAAACGGGAATCCGGCACCTCCGCGTCCCCGGAGCCCCGAAGCCTCTATTTCCCTGAGTGCATCATCAGTCCTGGTGATCCACTTTTCTGCCAGGGAATAGTACCCGGTGATTTCGCCTGTTGGCGTAAGCAAGGCCGGCATATCAGCATTCGAGCCAATTTTCATCGGTGACTGATCAGAGCCGTTGCCACACTTCCTTATCTCCCCGTTTACAAGGAATGCGTCGTTTGAGTGACAGTGACCCAGGCATGTCATGGTGCCTATTTCGTCTTTGCTGTAAATTTCAAGCAGGCTCCGGCGGACGGCCTCTCCCCTGCCTGATGTAAGGCATGCCGTACCGTCACACATGTACACCTTTTTCCCGGAGTGTGCCGGTTGCAGAAAATCATAGAAAGAGCCAGCACTCAGAACAGCTGCATCTCCGGTCATGAACTCACCGGCAATGGCTCCAAGTATCTCCCTGCGGAAGTTTTCATCATTGCCTGAAATTCCGGCAACACGCTCGTACAGGCTGTCAGTAAGGTCTCTCCTGGCAGAGAGTCCCCTCAGGTTCCTAGACATAGCTATTATATTTTTACTCTTCCAAGATATTTACTTACTGTGCGATATGACGGAAACATGAGAATTATCATATTTCCCGGAAGTTAAATAAAATGTGAAGAGGGCCTCTCCTTTTGTTTAACTGAATTTTGTTATATTTGTCGCCTGTATTTTTCAAGAGGTAAAATTCATTATTTAATTAGTTTTCAGATGGCAATACTTCAGAGTTTGAGAGAGAAAGCAGGACCGCTGCTGGCGATTGTGATAGGGTTTTCCCTGCTTCTCTTTGTCGTAAGTGATTTTTTTGGCAGCAACACTTCCCAGCGCCGCAAGGCTGATAAATATTATCAGCTTGCCACTATTGACGGGGAGTCTGTATCATACCAGGATTTCGAGGCCCGAGTTCAGGATCTTGTTGATATATACAAGATGTCAGGGTCATCAGAAGTCAATGATGAGATGATGCAGAGCCTCAGGGAACAGGTCTGGCAGCAGATGCTCTCAGAGAAACTGATGGGCAAGACCTACAGGCAGGTCGGCCTTGGTGTCAGTCCTGACGAAGTGGAAATGCTTGTGTTCGGTGACGACCCCCATCCTATTGTGAAGCAGCTTTTTACTGATCCCGGCACCGGAGCCTTCAATGAATCATTTCTTGTAAATTTTCTGAAAGCCACGGAGACTGATGATGCAACCAAAAAGTACTGGCTCTTTTTTGAGGATCAGATAATCAATGACAGACTCAATACCAAGCTGGTCAACCTGATGTCTAAGGGTCTGTATGTCACCGGCAAACAGTCGGAGTATGAGAATAGCCTCAACTCCAACACAGTCAATTTCAGCTACATGGTGCGTAACTATGCGGCTATTCCTGATAGCGTGGTGAAAGTTACCTCAGACGAGATCAGAGAATATTATGACAAGCATGAGGATAACTTCAAGCGTGGAGCAACAAGAGACATTGAGTATCTCACCTTTGAAATTGCTCCCTCTGAGTCAGACATGAAAGAGACCGAGACATGGGCAATCAATGAAAAGGAAAACTTTGCTGCCGCTACTGACATCGTTCAGTACATCAACCTGACGGCAGACAGCCGGCACACTGGCTTCTACCTTTCACTTGATGATCTTCCCGAAAGCCTCCGGCCACTGGCCGAAGCCGGTGACAGATCTGCAGTTGCCGGGCCCTACCTCGAAGACGGCAGCTATAAGCTTGCACGGATAATTGACATTGCCGAGCGACCTGATTCTGTCAGGGCAGCTCATATACTGCTCTCGCCCAATGCAACCAGAACGCTTGTCCAGGCAAGAAAAGAGGCTGACAGCCTTATTGCCCTTGTCAGGTCGGGGATTGACTTCAACGTACTGGCCATGGCCAACTCTGATGACCAGGGTTCGGCTCAGGTGGGAGGCGATCTCGGATGGTTCAGTGAAGGGATGATGATCATCCCCTTCAATAATGCCTGCTTCAGTAACAACAAAGGTGACATTGTGACTGCAGAGACAACCTATGGTATTCATATAATCAAAATACTTGACCAGAGCCGCAGGGTAAGAAAATATGACATAGGCATCGTAGACCGTCAGGTCATCCCCAGCAGTATGACAACCCAGCGTATCTATTCTGAGGCATCACAGTTTGCCGGCACCAATGATACCTACGAGAAGTTCAACAAAGCCGTGGCTGAAGGCAACCTTAACAAGAAACTTGCAATGAACGTTACTCCGGACCAGAAGGAGCTTCCGGGACTGGAACAATCAAGAGGGCTCGTCATGGCGCTCTTCCAGAACAGCAAGGCTGGCAGCATTGTCCTTGACAACAGCAGCCAGGCAGTGTTCGAGCTTCCTGACCAGTATGTGGTTGCCTACTGCAGCAAAGCACAGGAAGAGGGAATCGCCCCTGTGGAGGATGTGGCTTCAGACATCAGGTTCATCCTGGCAAAGAAGAAAAAGGCGGAGATCATTGCTGCCGAGATGAAGAAACTTGAAGCGGAGGGAAAGAACCTCAATGATATTGCAGCTCATTACAACACCACTGTGCAGGATGCCAGCGGTATCAACTTCAGGTCATATTCGATTCCCGGAGCCGGTATAGAGCCCGCACTGATATCAGCTGCAGCGGCCTCCGAGGCCGGCAAGCTTTCGAAACCTGTTGAAGGCAACAACGGTGTTTATCTCTTCATGGTCAGCGACGCCACTCCTGTGGTGGCCGAGGACCTTGCAATGGTGAAGGAGAGAATGAACTCGGGATACCAGATACGGGCTTCATACGAAGCCTACCAGGCCCTTCGCGACAAGAAGGAGGTCAAGGACATGAGATACAAATTCTATTAGGAGAAATTGTTTGTAATATACACGAAGCGGCAGGTTTCAGACCTGCCGCTTCGTGTATTATATAAATTTATTATCAGTCCTTTTCGCGTGACAGGGCATTTACAAACTCAGCAGGAATATTGTAAACATCCAGCATTATCAGTCCGTCAAGACAATTATTGAAATCAGGGTCAACGTTGAAGCCAATGATACGGGCGTTGACTTCCAGGTACTTTTTCAGCAGCACCGGAATCCGGTAACCTTTATCCACGTCACTGACAACCTTCTCCACCTTGCTGATATCCCTCTCTGCCGATGAGATGATTATCTCACTGTCAATACGCTTGTCTATCTGGGGACTGAACTTCTTCCGGGGCCTGATGTACCTGGCCATCTCACGGTCAAAGAAGTTGTTCCTGACAAACTCAACAATAAGTGACTTGGAGAAATCGGAGAATTCGTTGCTGATACTTACCGGGCCTATCAGATAACGATACCCTGTATTCTGCAGCAATACAGTGAGAAGACCCTTCCAGAGGAGGAATAGCGGCATGGCCTTTTTCTGGTAATCCTGCACTATGAATGACCGTCCAAGTTCAAGAGACTCGGCCAGTACAGGTTCAAATGACTTGCGAATCCTGAAGAGTGAATTGATATAGAACCCCTTAATGCCATACTGGCTGATGATTTCCCTTCCTTTTCCGATGCGGTACGCCCCGACAAGAGTGCCGGCTGCCTCATCCCAGATTACAAGATGATGATAGTAAAAATCATATTCATCCAGGTCTGTTGCCCGGTTGGTCCCCTCGCCAACGGCTCTGAATGTCACTTCGCGCAACCTGCCAATCTCCTTAATAAGGTGCGGAATAGCCCGCGTGGGTGCAAAAAGGACAGAGAAGTTGCTGACTTTGAACAATTCGTATGAGTGCCTTATATTCTGTATTTCAGCGATAAGTGTCGCCCTGTCGGCCGGAGGGGCTACCGGCTCCACCCGCCTGTTGCGGCGTGGCATGAAGCCGGAGAAGAATGGTTTGGCTTCAAGTGATGATCCGAGAGAATAAGTGCGGGCTCTGAGGTATCGCCCGAAACGTGCGATGTCACCGAAACCTGCCTGCTCACTGACCGACAGGGAACGCCCGATGCGTATCCTGATTATCTTATGCCGCTTGTTGATAAACTCGGAGCCAAGCTTCGCAGTACTCAGCAACGGGTGGATCCGCCCCAGTATATGATACCACCTTGAGTTGGTCCCGTGAAAATAAACCGGTATAACCGGCACCTCTGCCATCCTGATCTCACGAAGTATCGGTTCCTGCCACTCCATGTCAGTTATCAGTCCTGAATCAGACTGATATGTTGAGACCTCCCCTGCAGGGAAAAGCGCCAATCCGTGGCCCTCCCTGACATATTTCATCGCCTCCTCAATACCCTTGCGGGATATCTTTCCTTCATGGCCTTCACTCTCGGCATCAGCGGGAACTATGAGATGCTTCAGGGGATCGATCTTCTGCAGGAGGAAGTTGGCCATCACCCTGACATCACTGCGCCGGGGAGCAATGATCTTCATAAGTATCAATGCGTCTATTCCGCCGAAGGGATGGTTTGAAACTGTAATGAAGGGGCCCGTCAGCGGAATGTTTTCAAGATCCTTATCCGGCAGTTCATACCTTATGTCGAGATGGTCAAGGACCGAGTTGATAAAGACTGACGGGTCATTGTCATAGGTATTTGTATAGATCCTGTTCAGCTTGTTGTAGCGAAAGATCTGCATCAGGGCCCGGGCCATAATCACCCCGCCGGGTATGTCAAGATTGGCTGCCCTGGCCAGCTCCCTAGAGGTCAGTAGTTTCATGTGCTGCTTTTTCCAGAATCAGTGGAAGGGCATTTTCCCACCCCAATGGCATGATATGGACACCACTTATTCCCTTTTTGGTCCTGAGCCGTGCAAGGGTCTCGGCGGTGATTGCGATGCTCTCATCGGCAAAGCGGTCTCCGGCATCAGCAAGCCTCTTCATCACCCTGTCCGGCACAGTTACTCCGGGTATCTTTTCATTCAGGTAGCGGGCCAGGGAAAGTGACTTAAGCGGACTGATTCCCACAAGTATGAAAACCTTGTCAAGCAGTTGCAGTTTATCCAGCTGTTCAAGCCACGGATCGAGACGGTCAGGGTCAAAAACCAGGTTCGTCTGGAGAAACTGTGCCCCGGCATTGATTTTTTTCCGGATCCGGATGGCCTGCATTTCCGGAGCGAGTGTAAACGGCGATGCAGCTGCTCCAAGGAAGAGTTTTGGTCTGTTTTTTATCTCCCGGCCGTCAAGATATATACCCTCATCGCGCATCCTTCTCAATATCCAGAGCATCTGCACCGAATCGACATCAATTATGTTCATGTTGCTCCTTGGTGCGGGGCCGACCCGGGGGCTGTCGCCCGAGAGGCAGAGTATATTATTCACCCCTATGGCATTGGCACCTATAGCCAATGACTGCAGGCTGTTTCGGTTATTGTCGCGTGCGGATATCTGCATCACCGGGTCGGCCCCGAGTGAGGCCGCCACGGCGGAGCATGCTGCGCTTGACATTCGGGGTACTGCTGATGATCCGTCAGTGAAGTTGATTGCCGAGACGTAAGGTAATACAGTCAGAATCTTTTCACGGAGCCGTGCCGTGGCGGCCGTCAGAGGAGGCGTTACCTCTGCAGTCACAACGAATCTGCCGCTGCGCAGTTCACTCTCCAGGGCTGATTGTGGTTCAGTGACGGCAGGAGGATGATACTCAGAGTCACCCCTCCACCAGTCCGGCTGACGGATGGGTCTGAAGACATTGGTTTCCAATGCGTTTCCCATTGTCTGGCCTCTTCTTGAGGAGGGGATGAATATCTTGCGCAGCCCTGTCTTGCGTGCTGTGCGAAACACCTCACCCCATGTCTCTGTTCCTGCCCTGTCCCAGTCAACCGGAGGAAGCACCTCGAGCAGCTTATGCTCGCGGTGCATCCTCCTTGACCGTTCGTAAATCAGGTGCCATGCGCAGCGTCGTGCCGGATCCACATAACACCAGCCTTCATTCACCCCGCCGCAGGGTCCGTTGCGGAGTCCCTTGGGGCAGGCCATGTGGCAGATGAATGCCGTCTCCTGCAGGAGGCAGTTGCCGCACATCCTGCAGCCGAACAACGGCCCTTTGACCACCCTCTCGGTCAGGGCCAGTATACGCTTCCCGGCCGGCTGCCTTCCAAAAGGACGGAATGCAGGCTGCCAGCGCCGGAGTGGCGTGAAGACAGCCATCGGCCTGTCAGATGATGTACATGTTAATCAGTTGCTCATAAAGCTCCTGCCTGCCGCTTATCTTCCTGGGCTCACCCACTTTCTTCGCAAGCTTATGCAGGTCTTCCAGGGTCAGCTTGCCCTTCTCGTAAAGAGCGCCGTCACCCTTGTCAAATGATGCATACCTTGCCTTGCGCATTTTGAGATAGTCTGAGTCCTTCAGGATGCGGTCAGCAATCACCAGGCCACGGGCGAAGGTGTCCATCCCGTTGATATGGGCTATGAAGAGATCCTCCGGATCGGTGGAGTTGCGGCGAACGTGAGCATCGAAATTTATACCGCCTGTTTTGAAGCCTCCTGCCATCATGATGACAAGCATTGCCTCAGTGATCTCGTTGATATTTGTCGGGAACTCGTCGGTATCCCAGCCGTTCTGGTAATCTCCCCTGTTGGCGTCAATGCTGCCAAGCATTCCGGCATCGGCTGCGGTCTGCAGATCATGCTGGAAAGAATGGCCGGCAAGTGTTGCATGGTTGACCTCCACATTAAGCTGGAAATCCTTGTCAAGGCCGTAGTGGCGAAGGAATCCGATCACAGTTGCAGCATCATAGTCATACTGGTGCTTGGTGGGTTCCATGGGCTTGGGCTCGATGTAGAACATGCCCTTGAACCCTTTCTTGCGTGCATAGTCACGGGCAAGGGTGAGCATCATTGCAAGGTGCTCCAGCTCACGTTTCATGTTGGTGTTGTGAAGTGAGAGGTAACCCTCCCGGCCGCCCCAGAAGACGTATCCCTGTCCGCCCAGCGCAATTGTTGCGTCTATTGCATTCTTCAGCTGTACGGCAACATTGGTGAGAACGTTGAAATCCGGATTGGTGGCTGCACCGTTCATATAACGGGGATTGCCGAATACGTTTGCTGTTCCCCACAGGAGCTTCATTCCGGTCTCCTTCTGCCTGGCCTTTATGACCGGCACCCATTTTTCGAGCCGTTTCTCAATATCGAAGACAGATCCGTCGCCAACCAGGTCGGTGTCATGGAAGCAATAATAGGGAGCTCCGATTTTTTCGAAGAACTCGAAGGCCATATCCAGTTTTACCTTTATCCTGTCATCGCCCTCCATGCCATCATACGGGAAATCTCTTGTTTTCGCACCGAATGTATCAGTGCCGTCCCCGCAGAAGGAATGCCAGTAAGCTATAGCAAAGCGAAGGATGTCCTTCATCTTCTTTCCGCCCACCTTTGCCTCGGGATCATACCATTTGAACGCCATGGGATTCTTTGAGTCCCTTCCTTCATACTGAATCTTCCCAATTCCGGGGAAAATTTCGCTTTTACTCTTTTTTGCCATTTGTCTTAAATTAATCTTATGAGAATATTAGTGGAGTATCAGTTTACCCCGTGTCTGAAATTATTCGTAAATATGATTTTCAAGGATATCGAGCCACTCGCTGTACCTCGCCTCATAGATCATTGCAAGGTGCGGGTCAGGCTCGCTTGATCCGGTCACCTCGAGGCCGCTGAATGCCTCCTCCTCAGATTTGTAGAAACCACACCCTATGCCGGCACCGCGGGCAGCCCCGACGGATCCGTCAGTGTTGTACAGGGTGATCACAGTGGAGGTCAGGCTTGAAAGAACATCCCTGAATACCTTGCTCAGGAACATGTTTGATTCCCCGGCACGAATTACAGTCGGATTTATTCCTGTTTCCTTCATTATCTCAAGGCCGAAGCGGAATGAATAAGCTATTGCCTCCTGAGCTGCGCGGTAGAGGTGTCCCTGCCGGTGGATGTTGAAATTGAGACCATATACCGAAGCCCCTATGTCCCTGTTCCGGAACATCCTCTCGGCGCCGTTGCCGAAGGGCAGGATGAACAGTCCGTCACTTCCGGGTTCTACTGCAGCAGCCAGATCATTCATTGCAGGATAACTGAGTCCGGCGCCTGTGTTCTTCTTCAGCCATGAATTCAGAATGCCTGTTCCGTTGATGCAGAGCAGTACTCCCAGTCGGGTCAGCCTCTCTGTATGGTTTACATGGAGGAAGGTGTTTATGCGTGACATGGGGTCAAACTGGGTCTTGTCAGTGACGCCGTATATTACCCCGGAAGTGCCGGCAGTTGTAGCTACCTCTCCTGGCTTCAGCACGTTGAGTGACAGCGCATTGTTTGGCTGGTCACCTGCCCTGTAAGATACCGGGATACCGGGGGTAAGCCCCAGCTCGGCAGCCACTGAAGACGTCAGCTCACCCTGACGGGAGAAAGAGGGAACAGCATCAGCAATCAGGTCGGGTGATATACCGTAATGTTCCAGAAGCTCCTCAGATAACTCGTTTCTCATGAAATCCCAGAAGATTCCTTCTGACAGGCCGGAGAAGGAGGTTTTGATCTCGTCTGTAAGCCGCATGGCCAGGTAATCACCAGGGAGCATTATCTTGTATATGTTTTCATATACTGAGGGCTCGTTTTCCTTTACCCAAGCCAGCTTCGATGCAGTAAAATTTCCGGGAGAGTTCAGCAGGTGGTGCAGGCAGAAATCCTTCCCCAGACGGTCAAAGGCTCTTTCACCGATCTCCACGGCCCTGCTGTCGCACCATATTATTGAAGGGCGAAGCACCTTTTTGTTTTTGTCAACTGTCACCAGGCCATGCATCTGGTATGAGATGCCGATCGCACCTATGTCCTTCCGTTTGGTTCCGACCTGTCTGAGGCATGCGGCAAGCGCCATTGTGAAGTTCTTCCACCACAATTCCGGATCCTGTTCAGCCCAGCCGGAAACAGGTGCGGATATCTCCATTTCGGTCGGAGGATAGGAAGCAGAGGAGACTGCCCTGCCGGTTTCTCCGTCTAAAACAGAGACTTTTATCGATGAGCTGCCGAGATCAATACCAAGTAACAACATACGGGAATTGTTTTATGAATATTTTTTAACTGTCGTGATAAATGTACGGATATTTTCCGTTGAAGCATCAGGGGGCATTCCCCCCCCGCAGGACCAGATGATACCTTTGGTGTCACCAGCCTCGCGCATCATGCTGATGACGCCCGCCTCCACATCGGCCGGAGTGCCCATGGCAAGCACATCCCTCGGAGGAAGGTTACCCAGCAGGATAACCCCCTCACCGGAGAGCTTTCTCATATCGGTGATTGAGTGGTTGAAACTGAAGTTGAATAG
>Ga0116155_10000530_pt1 | contig 31603 bp, 27 predicted proteins | sample AD_UKC032_MetaG_FD_89890 | JGI IMG/M metagenome (GOLD analysis project Ga0116155, IMG submission 89890) | Active sludge microbial communities of municipal wastewater-treating anaerobic digesters from USA - AD_UKC032_MetaG | ecosystem: Engineered > Bioreactor > Anaerobic > Digestate | place: USA...
CGTTCGCGACCGCTGGGGCTTGTTCTACGGCCAACCCGTCGTGCTCAACGAGCGGCAGGCAGGAGTGGCCGTCGAAGGCGTCGAGCAGCACAACCGTGCCGAAGACCGGATCCGAATCTCTCTACTGGCCGTTGATACCCACGGCGTCACGAACGTGGCGATGGCCATCGCCAAGCTTTTGGGTTTTGACCTGTGCCCGCGGCTGCGCGATCTGCGTGAGCGAAAGCTCTTCGTGCCCAGGGGCTGGCCGGTGCCGGAGAGCCTGGAGGGCGTCACGGTGCGCCGGGTGTCGGTGAAGGCGATCGAGCGCGGCTGGGACGACCTGGTGCGCTTGGCGGCGTCGATTCGGGCGGGCAAGGTGTCCGCGGCGCATGCCATCCACCGGCTTGGGTCAGCAGCGGTTGGCGACCCGCTGCACCGCGCTGCAGAACACCTTGGGCGCCTGCTGCGAACGCTGTTTCTGTGCGACTACCTGGCCATACCGGACTATCGGCGCGAGATACACACCCTGCTCAACCGGGGCGAGTCGGTGCATCAGCTGCAGCGTGCCATTCATGGCGGCCAGGTGGCCCCTGAGCGTGGCCGCCGGCGGCAAGAGATGGCGGCAATTTCGGGAGCTCACGCACTGTTAACCAACATCGTGTTGGCGTGGAACACGAATCGCATGGACACAGTGGTGACGAAGCTCAACCGGGATGGCGTCGGCATCGAGGAGGACTGGCTGCGGCGAATTGGCCCGGCGCACTTCTCGCACATCAACTTCCGTGGGACGTTCCGGTTCAACGTCGAGCGGTACGCGGACGTGCTGGTAGAGCGCGCCGCCGGGCTTGGCGCGGCCAAGCCTGGCCGGTGAGGCCCGCGGCCACGTCCCGAAGGCCGTGATGTCGGCGATGGGACGGTCAGCTGACCTTCAGCGGCGACAGGTGACGGGCGGCCAACGACCCAATCCCGCCCGTCAGGCTGATCCAAAGCCGCCCTCCGCTTGGATCGGCCTCGTTCGGGTTTGGCGTCTACGAACCAGCCGTTCGTGACCACCGGGACCCGGCCCAGTTGCAGACGTCCGTGAACGGCGGCAGTGAGGCAGTCTGTGGACGAAACGAACTTGCGCCTTCGTGGGATCAGACGGAAGAGTCCGCGCGCACCCTTCTTCCATCCGAGTGGCGTCCTCGTCCCGCAACGTTGGCATCCAAGAGATTCGCGTTCGCGCGATCGACGAGTTCGTGCCAATTGGTGACTTCGAACGAGTCGGTCGCGATGCCTACGCTGGCGCGGAACTGGATGAGCGCGTGGCATACAGCCACATTGCCCGCGTCGCGGCCAGTGGCTGGTGCGCTACGCGATGGTCGGTTCGCCCGACCCCGGTGAAAGCTGTGGCTGTGGAGCACAGCCCCCTCGGGCATGCGCGGCGCGGTACTTCCTACGTGGCGGCGCGCGTGCCCCGGCCAAGGCCGTCTCTTTCGTACTGGCACGACCGAGGCGGTCGGTTCGCGACGCGCCGGTGCGCCTGACTGACCAGTCAATGCACGCCGGTCATAGCGAAGATGCGCTCGAGCTTCCTTTGCACCTCCTGCAGCGGTGGAAGCACATCGCGGACAAGCTCGGTGCGCGAGTAGTCGCCGGTCGTGACCGAGACTGCCAGCGCGAAGCGTCCGCTGGCCCCGCCGTTCAGTGCCACTGCGATCGCGCTGACACCCTGGCTGACCTGGTCCTCTACCACGGCGTAGCCATTCAGCGCAGCCTCGTTGATCTCGCGCACGAGCTCCGGTCGGCTCACCACGGTGCTTGCCACGACCTTCTGGATGCGCATTTTGTCCACGAAGCCTGGTATATCGCGATGCGTCGTGCCGATCAGGATGCGCCCCATGGCCGTGCAGTGCGCCGGCAGCCGCATGCCGACGTGCAGGTTCATCGTCACCAGCTTGCGCCTTTCGGCCTCAGCCACCGCGCGGCCCACGAGAACCACCTCGTCGCCGTCGAGCGTCGTCAGGTTCAGTGCGCCTCCGGTCTGGTTCGCCAGATCCTGCATGTACGGGGCGGCGACGCCGGGGACCGACATGCTGCCCAAAGCCGCGAAGCCGAGTTCGAGCACCAGCGGGCGCAGCTGGTAGCGCTTCAGCGTCTCGTCGTACTCGACATAGCCCTCCTCCTGCAAGGTGAGCAGGAAGCGCCGGCAGGTCGTCTTGTCGAGTTCAACACCCGCTGCGATCCGGGCCAGTGTCGGACGTGGCTCGTCGTTGAACACCCGAAGGATGCGCAAGCCGCGGGACAACGAGCGGTTCTGCTTGATCACGATGCGTTCTCGATGGTGGACCGACGGACAGGATGCCCCATGGCGCCGCCGCGGCACGCGGCGGCGCCCGGATGCGGGTTCTCCCGTGCTGCATCTGAGCCCTGTCTGGCGATAATGAAGCACATAGTGCAACGATAAAGCACCTAGTGACACGCAGTCAAGCAGATCCTTCAAATCGAGAACCGACGACGCCACAGATGCTGGCATCCGGCCTGGCGAGGTTCGCGCGGCTGTGGCGGGCCCTTCAGGGGCGACTGGTTTCCAGGCGGCTCGAAGGGGCCCTGGGTCGCCTGCTGGCGTGTGAGTCGATGGAAGGCGAGCGTGTGCTCGTTCGCCTTTCGCGCCTTGATGCCGAACTGGACAGCTCCGATTCGCCGGACATCGCGCACGGCACCTTGCGCCTTGCGGAGGAGGATTGGCAGCGGGTGCTTACCGGCGAGTCGCACGTCATGGCGATCGTGCTGGCGGGTCGGGCGCCGTTCCCGAAGGACCAGAGGCGGCTGATCATGCAGTTCTCAATGCTGCTGCAGACGACGCTGCTGTCAGAGCCGGCGCCACAGCGGGCTCCGGTCGGACGGCAAGGGGGCACCCCGCGACCCCGAACTCAACGCCCTGCCGTCACGCAGTCCTACGCGCACTTTGCCCTGGGCCTGCGCTACGAGGACATCCCGAGCGACGTCACGGAAGTGGCGCGCGAGCAGATCGTGGCGACTGTCGGCTCGTGCTACACGGGAAGCATGATGCCCGCGGCATCATCGATGCTGCGTGGGCTGTCAATCTTCGGTGCGGGTGGCCCGGCCACGCTCTTCGGCGCCGGCGAGCGCCTGTCGGCACCCGCAGCAGCCCTCTACAACTCCGCAGTCGCCCAGGTCATTGACTTCGACGACTGGGTCATCATCAGCCACTCCGGGGCCGCCGTCGTGCCGACGGCATTTGCTGCGGGCGAGGCGGCAGGCGTTTCCGGTCGCGAACTGATCACGGCCGTCGTGATCGGCAACGAGATCAATGCCCGAACGTCGCGGGCCATCCAGCGTGGCGCCTATGTGGGCAACTCGCTGCCCAATCACCAGGTGGAGACGGCGCTCATTGCCAGCCGGCTGCTCGGCCTGGATCAAACGCAGGCGCAGCGCGCCGTCAGTCATTCGTGCTTTCTGGCGATGGAAAGCTGCAACACGGGGTGGATGACGGACAGCAAGGTCCTGTGCAACGGCCTGCCCGCGATGTGGGGCATCGTCTCCGCCTCGCTGGCAAAGGCGGGTCTGGTCGGCAACCTGGACATGATCGAGCATCCGGCCGGCTACCTCGCCACCGTTTCCGAAGTGGTCGATGAAGACGAACTGCTCGCCGGCCTCGGGCAGGAGTGGCACACGCGCACGCTCAACACCAAGCGCCACCCATCTTGCGCGTACAACCTGTCCGCTATCGAGTGTGCGCTCGCGCTGCGCGATCGCATCGGGGGCTTCGATCCCGCGCGCATCGCCACCATCGAAGTCGAGGGGCCCGGCGTCATGCTCTATGTCGCCGCGCGCTTCCAGGCCCTGGAACCCGACATTTACACGCAGATTCGCGAACGCACGGCTACGCATGTCGCGCTGTGCTTCGACGCGGGCCACGGCGTGCTCGCGGCGCTGGTGGACGGCGAGTTCACGTACCGGCAGTACCTGGACGAGCACGCCCTGTCACCCTTGATCCAGCAGCTTCGCCAGAAGATCTCGTTCAAGGCCGATCCCGAGATGCACGCGGCTTACTACCGCGACTACCGGTACGGCGCACGCGTGCGCATCCGCATGGACGACGGGCGGGAGCACGTGGAGGAGCGGCTGCAACTGCTGGGCGCACGCGATCGCCCCTTCGACCATGCCGAGAAATTTCGCGAGGGTGCGGCGCACTTCCTCGGCGGACCCGCGACCGAGCGCGCGCTCGCGACGCTACGCCAACTCCATGCCGTCGACGACGTTCGCGCGGTGATGGACCAGTTCAAACCCCACTGAAGGAGCCCCCAATGCAAGAAGCAGATCTCCTGCACCAGATCACGTTCTCGGTCACGTGGCCGCCATCGACAACCTTCGGGGTCGGGGCGGTCGCCGGCCTCGGAGACCGGGCCAAGGCGCGCGGCGCGAAGCGAGCGCTCCTGGTCACCGACGCCGGACTCGTTCGTGCCGGCCTGGCCGAGCGCGTTGCAGCGATCCTGCGCGCATCTGGAGTGGACGTGCACATCTTCAGCGAGGTGAGGCCGAATCCGACAATGGCCGAAGTGACCGAGGGGGTGTCGTTGCTCAGGCGTGACCGCTTCGATCTGCTGGTCGCGCTGGGAGGTGGCAGTTCGATCGACGCATCCAAGGTGATGTCGATGCAGCTGCTGAGCAACCGCTCGATCGAGGAGATCGAGGCCAGGGGGGTCGATGACGTCACCGGCACGCCCATCGGGTTCATCGTCCTGCCCAGCACGGCCGGAACCGGCAGCGAGGCGACAACGGGCGCGCTCGTCAAGGATGCCACCGGCAAGAAGTACCTCGTGCGCAGCGTGCGCTGCCGACCCCAGGAGGCGATCCTGGATCCGGCGCTGACCGTCAGCGTGCCTTCGCGGATGACCGCTTCCACGGGCATGGACGCCTTCATCCACGCCCTCGGCGCGTACACCAATGCCCAGGTCAATCCCATCGGCGATCTGTGCGCGCAAGAGGCGATCCGGCTGGTGACGCGCCATCTGCCGCGGGCCATCGAAGACGGCGCGGACCTCGCTGCCCGCAGCGGCATGATGTTTGCGAGCCATCTCGCCGGCATTGCCATCTCAATGAAGGGCAACGACGCGATCCATGGCCTCAGCACTGCAGTGGAGTCGATGATCGACTGCACACACGGCGAGAGCCTCAGTGCGTTGATGCCCCATGTGCTGCATTTCAACCGCGACGCCGTAGCGTCGCGCTACGCCAACATCGCGCGGCTGATGGGCCTGCCGGAACGCGGTGACGCTGCGGCTCAGGCCGGTGTCGACGCCATGGTGGCGCTTCGCGACGCGTCGGGCACCTGTCGTCATCTGGCTGAACTTGGCGTGACGGCCGACATGCTCGAAAGGCTGACGACGCTGGCGTCCAAGGGACGCTCGACGCAGATCAATTGCAGGCGGCCCTCGGACGGTGAGATCCGCCGGATCTACGAGGAGGCGCTTTGAGAACGCGCCGCAGCCACGCACACCGCGACGCCCGCAACCGCCACCTGGAGACTGTTCGATGAAGCGCGAAGACGTGCTGCGCAAGGGCCCCTATCCGATGCTGATCGACGGCCGGGAAGTGCCCAGCCAATCCAGAAAGACCTTCGCCTCCGTCGACCCGTCAACCGGCCAAAAGCTGGCCGAGGTCTACGAAGCGGACGAGGCCGACGTCGGCCTCGCGGTCGAGGCCGCCAGGCGGGCCTTCGACAACGGCTGGCGCTTGACCCTGCCGAAGGAGCGATCGCGTAAGCTGATGAAGCTTGCCGAACTGCTGAATTCGCGCATCGAGACGATGTCCTGGATCGAGTGTTACGACGCGGGGAAACCCATCACCGCGTCGCGCGCCTGGCTCGCGGGGGCCCCGGCGACGCTGGAGTATTACGCCGGCTGTCTGCTCGGTCTGTCCGGCGAGACACTCGACGTCTCCGACAAGACCTTGTTCGACTTCACGCTGCGCGAGCCGCTGGGAGTCTGTGGCCTCATCGTGCCGTGGAATTTCCCGCTCAGCATCGCGCTGTTGAAGATGGCGCCGGCGCTGGCGGCCGGCAACTGCGTCGTAGTCAAGCCTTCGGAGCTGACGCCGCTGTCGACCGTCGAGTTGGGGGCACTGATCGCCGAGGCCGGGTTCCCACCCGGGGTGGTCAACATCGTCAACGGTCCCGGCCCCACGGTGGGATCGGCGCTGGTTCGTGATTCGCGAGTGGCCAAGATTTCCTTCACCGGCGGCACCGAGTCTGGCAAACGCATCTACCGCGAGTCGGCCGACACCGTGAAGCGGCTAACGCTGGAGCTCGGCGGCAAGTCGGCATTGCTCGTCTTCGCGGACGCCGACATCGAAAGGGCTGTCGAGGTTGCGTTCTCCGACATCGTGCGCAATAGCGGTCAGGTATGCGGCGCCTGCACCCGCGTCATGCTGCAGGCGCCGATTGCGGATCGCTTCCTAGAACTGCTCGAGGCAAAGCTGAGTGCGGTCAAGGTAGGGCCACCCGAAGATCCGCAGACGCAGATGGGGCCGGTCGTGAGCGCCGGGCAGGCCGCAAAGGTGCGCGCCTACCTCGAGATCGGCCGCAACGAAGGGGCCCAGCTCGTGGAGTATGTCGATCTCGCCGGTCGTACCGAACTCGGGAGCGACGCCTACTTGCCACCGATGCTTTTCCGCGGTGCGACGAACACGATGCGCGTGGCGCGCGAGGAGATCTTCGGTCCGGTCCTCTCGGTCATTCGCTTCGACACGGAGCCAGAGGCGGTGGCGATGGCCAATGACTCGCGTTACGGGCTGGCGGCGTGCGTGTTCACGCGCGACGCGGCGCGGGCAATGCGGCTGGCCAAGGGGCTCTCGGCCGGGACTGTCTGCATCAACACCGGCGTGCGTTCGTCGGTGGATGCGCCGTTTGGCGGGTTCCGCGAGAGCGGGCTGGGCAAGGAGCGTGGCAAGGAATCCATGCTCGACGACACGCAGTTGAAGAACGTTCGGTTCGGTCTGCAGTGATGGCTACCACTACCCCTTCTTGAAGGAGAGAAACATGCTGGTTCGCACAGTATTCGTCTTGCTGTCGATGATCCTCGGTCTGTGGGCGCTGCCCACCGCCGCGAACGCGCAGTACCCCGACAAGCCGTTGAAGTTCGTCGTGCCCTGGCCGCCTGGCGGGGCCGCGGACATCATGGCCCGCTTGATCGCCGACCGGCTGGCCAAGGAGTTCGGTCAGCCGGTCGTGGTCGACAACCGCCCGGGAGCCGGCGGCCTGATGGCCACCGAGCAGGTGGCGCGCATGCCACCCGACGGCTACACGCTGCTGCTCGGCAGTACGGGACCCAACGCGATCGCGGCAGGGCTGTACCAGAACCTGCGCTACGACCCGTTGAAGGACCTGACGCATGTCACGCAGATCACTGATCTGCCCTTGCTGCTGGTTGTCTCCAAGGAGCTGCCGGTGAACTCCGTGGGCGAGCTGATCGCCTACGCAAAGGCCAATCCAGGCAAGCTCAATTTCGCCTCGGTTGGTGCTGGAACCGCGCAGCACCTCGCCTCGGAGATCTTCAAGCTGGCCGCCGGCATCGACATCGTGCACGTGCCGTACAAAGGCAGCGCCCCGGCATTCACCGATCTGGCCAGCGGCCGCGTGCAGATGCTCTTCGACAACATACCGGCCTCGCGCGCAATGATCCAGACCGGTAGGGTGAAGGTGCTGGCGGTCAGCACCGCTGCCCGGGCGAGCGCCATGCCCGAGGTGCCGACCGTCGCAGAATCGGGGTTGCCGGGTTTCCAGGTGTCGGCGTGGCAGAACATCTCGATGCCTCCCGGCTCGCCGCCGGAGGTCGCCGCCCGCATCGGCAGGGAGATCGGCAAGCTGATGAACGAGCCCGAGACGCGCAAGCGTGTCACCGACATGGGCGCGAACATCGCCGTCAACACGCCCGAGACGGAGACGCGGCGCGTCAAAGACGAGATCGAGAAGTGGCGGCGGGCGGTGACGGCCGCTGGCGTGAAACTCGATCAGTGAGCACGTCGGGGCCAGCCGATCCCGGGCGACATGACTCGATGCCGAGCACGCACGGGTTCGCCGAGCCCCAGGGATGAGCGCACGCGCCGCCGAAGCACCCGACGGGCTGGTTGTCGCCGCGTCAGTGCATCGGGCATCGCGGCGGCATGTGCGGCGGGGCGTGCCGGAGCCGACACCTCTGTGCCTTGCGTGCCGTCCTGCCAGCCGTAGGTGCTGCCGCCTGCCGCCTTGCTGCACTGCAGCTTGACGACAAATGACTACGAATGCATGATTGCGGCAATGGCTGGCGTGGCACCTATGAGCGTGCCGTGACTATGTATTCATCGCCGTTCCCCGCGGGGGCCCGGCTCTCTAGGAGGCAATACCACATGGACGACGCGACGGGCGGCAAGCGCCGCAGTTTCTACGGCTGGGGTTTCGAAGAGGACGCGGTCTCAGCCGAGGAACTCCGCTGGTTCGAGAAGACCTGGTCGCACCTCTTCAAGGTGGACAAGTTCGACCCCGCGCCCATGCCGGTGGAATCCGAGGTGGCGATTCGCGCCTCGCGCATCGCCATCCCCACCACGCTGGGCGCCTTCTGCTCCGACGATCGCTACGAGCGCCTCTTCCACACCTGGGGCCGCTCGGTGCACGACATCGCGAAGATGATCCACCGCCGCGACTTCACGAACCCACCGGACGTGGTCGCCTTCCCGCGCGACGAGGCCGAGGTGGCCGCGGTGCTCGACTGGTGCGGCTCCAAGGGCTACGCTGCCGTGCCCTTCGGCGGCGGCTCAACCGTCACCGGGGGCGTGAACCACACGAAGGACGAGCGCTACAAGGGCCTCGTCACCATCGACCTCAAGCACCTAAACAAGGTGCTCGAAGTGGACAGTACCTCGCAGGCCGCGCGCATCCAGGCGGGCGTGCTGGGGCCGGACATGGAGAAGCAACTCAGGTCCACCGGCCTCACGATGCGCTTCTTCCTGCAGGCCTGGGAGTTCTCCTCCCTGGGCGGCTGGATCGCCACACGCGCGGCCGGCCACTACGCCACCAACTACACGCAGATCGACGACCACGTCGAGAGCCTTCGCGTGGTGACACCCTCGGGCACCATCGCCTCGCACCGCTGGCCGACATCCGGTGCCGGCCCCAACCCGGATCGCCTCTTCCTCGGCTCCGAGGGGGCCCTGGGCGTCATCACGGAAGCCTGGGTGCGACTGCACAAGAAGCCCACGTACCGCTGCGCGACGACGGTGCGCTTCAGCGACTACGAGAAAGCCGTGAACGCCACCCGTGTCATCAGCCAAGCGGGGCTCTTCCCGGCGAACGCGCGCCTGCTGGAGCGTGACGAGGCCCTCTTCACCGAGGCCGGCGACGGCACGAAGGACGTCCTCGTACTGACCTTCGAATCCGGCGACCACCCGCTGGAGCCGTGGATGAACCGCGCCCTCGAGATCTGCGCCGACTTCGGCGGCGAGTGGGACAAGGACGCACTGCAGGACGACGGGTCCCAGAGAAAGGGTGCGGCCGGCAATTGGCGCAACAAGTTCCTGCGCGGGCCCTACCTCCGCCAGCACGCCATCGCCCGCGGCGTGATGCGCGACACGATGGAGAGCTGCGTTACCTGGGACCAGTACATGGCCTTCCAGGCGAGCGTGAAGGAGCGCACCCTCAAGGCCATCCGGGAAGTCACCGGCCGCACCGGCACCTGCACCGTGCGCTTCACGCACGTGTACCCGGACGGCCCGGCGCCCTACTTCACCTGGCATGCCTTCGGAGACAAGTCCAAGCTGGTCGAGCAGTTCTGGGCCATCAAAAGCGCGGCCTCGGACGCCATGTGCGACGCGGGCGGCACCATCACGCACCACCACTCGCTCGGACCGGACCACCGCAAGTGGTACGACCAGGAAATCCCGCCGCTGTATCGCGAGGTGATGCGCGCGACCAAGAACACGCTGGACCCGAATTGGGTGCTGAATCCCGGCATCCTGCTCGACAAATGACCGCCCCCCTCGCCGGCATCCGCGTCCTCGACCTCTCCCGCATCCTCGCGGGCCCGTGGTGCACGCAGGTGCTCGCGGACCTGGGGGCGGAAGTGATCAAGATCGAGCGGCCGGGCACGGGCGACGACACCCGAGCCTGGGGGCCGCCGTTCCTCAAGACCCAGGATGGCGCGGACACGACCGACTCCGCCTACTTCGCCTCCACCAACCGCGGCAAACAGTCAGTGACGCTCGACATCGCGAGCCCCGAAGGGCAGGAGATCGCACGCGATCTCGCCGCGAAGTGCGACGTGTTCGTCGAAAACTACAAGGTCGGCGACATGAAGCGCTACGGACTCGACTATGAGAGCCTCGCGCAGATCAACCCGCGCCTCATCTACTGCTCCGTCACCGGCTTCGGCCAGACGGGGCCGTACCGGAACCGCGCCGGCTACGACTTCATGATCCAGGCCATGGGCGGTCTCATGAGCATCACCGGAGAAAGCGATGGGCTGCCGGGCGGCGGCCCGCAAAAGGCCGGCGTGCCCATCGCCGACCTCATGACCGGCATGTACGGTGCCGTGGCGATCCTGGGGGCCCTGCGCGAGCGCGACAAGAGCGGAAAGGGCCAGTACATCGACATGGCGCTGCTGGACTCACAGGTCGCGTGGCTCATGAACCACAACCTCAACTACTTCGTCTCGGGCAATGTCCCGAAGCGCTGGGGCAACGCGCACCCGAACCTCACGCCCTACCAGGCCTTCCCGACGAAGGACGGCAACCTCATCCTCGCTATCGGCAACGACAGCCAGTTCCGCAAATTCTGCGGCGTGGCGGGCCTGTCCATCGCGATGGAGCCGCGCTTCGCGGACAACAAGTCACGCCTCACCAACCGCAGTGCCCTTGTGGCCTTGATCGCCGAGGCCATGAAGACGAAGTCCACGGCAGACTGGATGGTGGCCCTGGAAGCCGAGGGCGTTCCCTGCGGCCCCATCAACACGATCGACCAAGTGTTCGCAGACCCGCAGGTGATCCACCGGGGCCTTCGCATGGACCTGCCCCACTCCGCGGCGGGCACCGTGCCGCAGGTGGCGAACCCCATCCGCTACGCCCGCACTCCGCTCCAATACCACGCCGGCCCGCCCGTGCTGGGCGAGCACACGGAAGATGTCTTGATGCGGGATCTCGGCCTCGATGCCGGGCGCATCGCCGAGCTGAAACGAAAAGGCGTGCTCTAGGCGCCGACCCCAGGCAACACAACCGCAAGAGGAGAATTCATGAAGCTCGCTTCCACGCTCGCCAGGCTCGCCCTGGCCTTCTGCGCTTGCCTCGCTTTGCCGCTTTCGGCGAACGCGCAAGGCTGGCCGACAAAGCAGCCCATCAAGTTCATCGTCGTCTACCCCCCCGGGGGTGCCTCGGACGTGACAGCGCGCCTCATCGGTGCCAAGCTGGGCGAGGTCCTGGGCACCACGGTCATCATCGAGAACAAGCCGGGCGCCAACGGCATCGTCGCCACGGATTTCGTGGCGAAGAGCGCGCCGGACGGCTACACGATGCTGATGGCGAACCTGGGACCCAATGCCCTGAACCCGGTCGTCTACAAGAAGCTGCCGTACGACGCCATCAAGGACTTCACCGGCGTGACGCTCACCACGATCGTGCCGCAGGTGGTGGTCGTGAACCAGGATCTGCCGGTCAAGTCGATTTCCGAGCTCATCACCTACTCGAAGGCCAACCCGGGCAAGGTGAGCTTCGGCTCGGCGGGCCACGGTGCCTCGAACCACCTTTCTGGCGAACTGCTCAACGCGCTGGGCGGCATCAAGATGCAGCACGTCCCCTACAAGGGCGATGCGCCGTCGATCGTGGACCTGATGGGCGGCTCCATCCAGGTCGCCCTCCCCACCACGGTGGCAGGCCTGCCGCACGTGCGCAGCGGCAAGCTGCGTGCCATCGGCGTCACCAGCAAGAAGCGACTGGAATCCCTGCCGGACGTCGCCGCCGTGGCCGAGACGCTGCCCGGTTACGAGGCCGTCTCCTGGGGCGGCGTCATGGTCCCCGCGGGCACCCCGAAGGACATCGTCCACCGCCTCAACGTCGAGATCAACAAGATCCTCAAGATGCCGGACATCGTCGCGAAGCTCGAGGGCCTGGGCGCGATCATCGTCGGCAGCACGCCGGAGGAGTTCGACAAGTACGTGAAGGACGAGATCGCGAAGTGGGGCAAGGTTGCCCGCGACAACAACATCGCGATCGACTGAACGTGGGCAAGGCGACGGAGGCGAAGCGGAACGGCTCGGTGACGAGCCACGACATCGCCCGCCTCGCACAGGTATCGCAGGCCACGGTTTCGCGGGTTCTCCGCGACGATCCGAAGGTGAGGCCCGCCACGCGCGAACGTGTGATGAAGGTGCTCGCCGAGACGCGCTATGAACCGAACGCCGCGGCCCGCACCTTCCGCGGGGGTCGCGCCGATTCCATCGGTGTGGTCGTGGCGCGGCTGTCGTACCAGCTCTACCCCGCGATGCTTGAGGCCATCGGCGCGCAGCTCGCCCGGCTCGGGCGCCGCATGATCGTCTGGGACTCGGACCATGGCGGCGATGCGCCTGCCATCCGCGCGCTCCGTCAGGGGGTGGTGGACGGGGTCATCCTCACGGCTGCCACAGCGGAATCGGAGTTCCTGCGCGAGGTGCCGGCGGAAGGCTCGGCCGTCGTGCTGCTCAACCGCATCGTTGCGGGCTACGCGAGCGACCAGGTGTCGAGCGACAACCTCGATGGCGGGCGCCGGGTGGCGGAGTACCTCGTCGCCTGCGGCCGCAAGCGCATTGCGCTCATCGGGGGCATCTCCCGCGCGAGCACCATCCGCGACCGCGAGCAGGGCTTCCGCAAGGCGCTCGACCGGCTGGGCGTGGGCTTGCTGCCGCACTACTGCTTCCGCACCGACAATTTCACCCACGCAAGCGGCGAGCAGGCCGTCGTGCGCCTGATGGAGCTGGCCTCGCCGCCCGACGCCATCTTCTGCGTGAATGACGTGCTCGCCATGGGCGCCATGGACGGCGCCCGCGGCCTTGGCGCGCGCGTGCCCGACGATCTGTGGATCGTGGGCTACGACGACATCGAGATCGCCTCCTGGGGCGCCTACGACCTCACGACGGTGCGCCAGCCCATGGAGCAGATGGTGGGGCAGGCCATCGAGCTGCTGCTGGCCCGACTCGAGCACCGCGGGGCACCCGTGTCGCACAAGTGCCTCGCCAACGAACTTGTGATCCGCGGATCGACGGGACGGCAATCCTCGCCCGCGGCCGCAGCCCGAAAGAAGCCCCGACCATGAGCAAGCCCCTACGCAGCAACTTCACCCCCGGCACGCCGCGCTGGGCCGTCCGCCGTGCCCAGTGGAAATCGCTCGGCCTCACGGATGCGGACCTCGAGAAGCCCAAGATCGCTGTGATCAACACCTCGTCGGAGCTTTCCTCCTGCTTCAGCCACCTGGACGGCGTCTCGGCGCGCGTGAAGGCGGCCATACGCGCGGCCGGTGGCCTCGCCTTCGAGGTGCGCACGGCAGCCCCGAGCGACTTCATCACCAGCGCAGGCCGGCAGGGGCGCTACATCCTTCCGAGCCGCGACCTGCTGGTGAACGACATCGAGGTGCAGGTCGAAGGCGCGATGCTCGACGGCATGGTGTGCCTTGCCTCCTGCGACAAGACGGCGCCGGGCCAGCTCATGGCAGCGGCGCGCCTGGATATCCCCAGCCTCGTCGTCGCCTGCGGCTACCAGCCGCATGGCCACCTCGATGGCCGCGCCGTGGACATCGAGGAGGTCTACGAAAGTGTCGGCAAGGTGGGCGCCGGCCACATCACCCTCGAGCGGCTTGGCGCCATGTGCGACGTGGCCATCCAGGGGCCGGGCGTGTGTGCGGGCATGGGCACGGCCAACACGATGCACATCGCGGCAGAGGTGCTCGGCCTCGCGCTGCCGGGCTCGACGCCGGTGCTCGCCAACGGCGATCGCATGTTCGCCTTCGCGGAGGCAGCCGGACGCCGCATCGTCCAAATGGTCAACGAGGACCTGAGGCCGAGCGCCATCCTCACGCCGCAGGCTTTCGAGAATGCAGTGATGGCCGGCCTTGCCCTTTCGGCCTCCATCAACCTCGTGCGCCACTTGCAGGCGATAGCGGCGGAGGCGCGTTGCCCCGTGGATATCTACGAGCTCTACGACCGCCTGGGCCCCAAGATCCCGCTGCTTGCCGCCGTGCGCCCGAATGGCGAGACGCGCATCGAGGAACTTGAAGCGGCCGGCGGCACGCTCGGCGTGATGAAACGCCTGGGCGCGCTCATCCACCGCGATGCGCTCACGGTTTCGGGTCGCACCTGGGGCACGGAGATCGATGTGGCGCCGGAGGCGGGCGCGGTGATCCGCACCGTCGACAACCCCATCTCGAGAAAGCCGTCCGTCATCGTGATGCGCGGCAACCTCGCACCGGAAGGCTCCATCCTCAAGGTGGGAGACGCGGGGGCGAAGCAGTCGTTGTTCGAGGGCAAGGCGCTCGTGTTCACTTCGCAGGAAGAGGCGCTCGCGGCACTCAAGGCCGGGCGCCTCGTGAGGGGCACGGTCGCGGTCCTCGCTGGCATGGGATGTCGTGGCGGTCCTGGCATGGCGCTCGCCTCGGGCTTCGTCGCGGCGGTGGATGGCGCCGGGCTCAGCACGATGGTGGCTGTCATCACCGACGGTCAGCTCTCGGGCCTCAACCGCGGCATCGCCATCGGGCAGGTGGCGCCGGAAGCGGCGCTTGGCGGGCCGCTGGGCCTCGTACGCGATGGCGATGCCATCACCATCGACATGGAAGCGCACCGCGTGACGCTGGAGGTGGGCGAGGCGGAACTTGCCTCGCGACGCGCGACCCTCAAGCCCCACAAGGGCGCCGATGAGCGCGGCTGGCTGCACATCTACGCGCAGGTCGTTCAACCGATCACGAAGGGCGCGATCCTGGTGGGGCCAGCCCGGGACACCGCAGCTTGAGACTCGAATCCATCCACGAACCGGAACGCGAGCTTCCGGTTATCGCCGAGCCCGACGTGCTGGTGGTCGGGGGCGGCCCGGCGGGCATCGCAGCGGCCTGCGCGGCAGCCCGGGCAGGCGCCGACACGGTGCTGGTGGAAAGCTACGGCTGCCTCGGCGGCACACTTACGATCGTCACGCTGGGTGGTTTCTGCGGCATCCACGCGGTGGTGGACGACGAGCGGCTCGGGCGCGTGGTGGGGGGCCTGTGCCTCGAACTGGAGGATCGCCTGGCGAGGGTGGACGCCATCCGTCCACCGAAGCGCCACGGCCGCATCGTGGGCGTGCCCTACGACTCCGTGCGTTTCAAGGGCGTGGCCGACGAAATGCTGGAAACGCACGGCGTCGCGGTGATGCTGCACACGCACGCCGTTGCCGTCATGACCGAAGGTGCACGTGTCACCGCCGTCATCGTGGAGAACAAGGGCGGGCGGCGCGCCATAGTGCCGCGCGTGGTGATCGACTGCTCGGGTGACGGTGACGTAGCGGCGCGCGCCGGCGCGGGCTATGAGCTGGGCCTCGCAGGCGAGACGCAGTACGGGTCGGCGATGTTCCGCCTGGGCGGCGTTGACACGGTTCGGGCCTGCCAGCTCACGCGGCCCGAGATCCGCGAATGCCTGGAGCGCGCCGTGGCCGAGGGCTATCCGCTGCCGCGAACCTCGACGGGCGTACACCTGAATCCCATCGAGGGCGTCGCGCACCTCAATGTGACCAAGCTCGGCCGGCCGGACGGCTCGCCTTTCAATCTCGTCGATCCGGTCGAACTGGGCAATGCGGAGCGCGAGGGCCGCCGGCAGGTTTGGATGTACGAGGAAGCCTTCCGGAAATACGTGCCCGGCTTCGAGAGTGCGCGCGTCATAGACATAGGTGCCCGGGTGGGTGTGCGCGAGACTCGGCTCATCCATGGCGACGCCGTGCTCACGGAGGCGCAAGTGCGCGCATGTGAAAAGCCCGCGGATGCGATCGCGATTTCCTCGTGGCCGCTCGAGAACCACGGACGCGGCCGCACGACGAGCTGGGAGTTCCTACCGGATGGCGAGTGGTACGGCATTCCCTGGGGCTGTCTCGTGGTGCGCGGATTCGATAACCTGCTGGTCGCGGGACGTAACCTTTCCGCGGAGCACGCGGCGCAAGCATCCGTGCGTGTGGCGGGACCTTGCATGGCACTGGGGGAGGCGGCGGGCGCAGGCGCCGTCGCGAGTCTCGCTCATGGCGGCGATGCACGCGCGGTGAACGTCGAGGCGCTGCGCGCGCAATTGCTGGCAGCAGGCGCGATCCTCGATCCTTGCTGGAATTAGTTCCCCGGACTCGGGTATGCACTGCATCGCCGCATCTCGCGATCGGCAGCTCACCGGCTCTGGTCGGCCATCAGCGGGCATCGACGACCGACGGCTTGGGACGTCGGATGAAACAACCCGGCGCGTTCACGCGAGCCGAGCCCTGGGGCTGCTGGGCACACGGCAATGATCAAGCGGCAAGGCCCGGCTGGCCACTAATATCTGTCCAGGCCGGACCTTCACCGGCTCCGTGAATGGAGGAGTCCAAATGAGGTCTGCCTCCTGGCGTCGCTGGTTGGCCAGCGGCCTGCTCTTGGTGTTGTCGGCAACCGCACTGGCGGCCGAGCAACGTTTGCTGATCGCGCCCCATGCGACGGACGCGCGCCTGTCCGTCGCCGACGCCGCGCACCTCGTGATTTACGAAGTTGGAGCCGACGACGCGCCGCTGCTGGTCTGGCTGGGGGGCACCGGCGGCAAACCGGAGAGCGGGCCGCAGCTCTTCTATGAAGCAGCGCTACAGCGGGGTGTTGGCGCCGGTGTTATTCCGCCTCTATTCGCCGGTGAGGACGCGGTTTTGTTCCGGTGTTGAAGTGGCCGGTTGATTTGGTGCGACGAAGTGCAGATGGCCCCGCGAGGGGCCATCTGCTTTGGGGCGCTGAGGGACAGCGCCGTCAGAACGGTTCGTCGGGATCGAACTCGGGCAGCGGGCCGTCGGGCACGAGCTGATCGCGCCAGGCCTGCTGGACCTGCGGGCCGTAGACGGTCCACAGCGCCTGGCGCAAGGCCTGCAGGCATTCGAAGACCGCCAGCGCCTGCTCTGGAGTCCAGTGCAACGCCACGATCGACGCGGCCTCGCTGGGCGGCGTCAGGGGCTGCGACGGCGGCCGGCCACCGCTCATCTGGCACCCTTGCGCGGCCGCACCGCCGCGGCCCTGGCCCGCTCGGCCGTGCGCTGCGCCTGGCGTTCATCGGCCTCCTTGGCGCGGTACGAGTCGCCATCGATGCGCACCACCTCGGCGCGGTGCGTCAGCCGGTCGATCAGCGAGACCACGCAGGCCGCATTGGGGAACACCTCGCCCCAGTCGGCGAAGGCGCGGTTGGTGGTCACCACCGTGCTCTTGTGCTGGTAGCGCCGGCTGACCAACTCGAACAGCAGGTCGGCATGGCGGTTCGAATACGACAGGTAGCCCACCTCGTCGATCACCAGCACGTCGGGCGCGGCGTACTGGCGCAGCTTCCTGCGCAGCGCCGAGTCGCTGTCGAGTGCGGCCAACTCGCCCAGCAACTGCCCGGCCGTGATGAACAGCGCCGTGTGCCCGGCCAGCACCGCCTGGTAGCCGATGTTGGTGGCGCACAGCGTCTTGCCCACGCCGTTGGGGCCGACGAAGACGATGTTGCTGGCGTCCTTGAGGAAGTCCAGCGTCATCAACTCCTCGATGGCCGAGCGGTCGCACAGCCGCGGCCAGGCCCAGTCGAAGTCGGCCAGCGGCTTGAAGCGCCCGAGGTGGGCCTCGCGCAGCCGGCGCTCCAGGCTGCGGCGGCTGCGCTCGGCGGCCTCCCAGCCCAGCATCTGCGCCACCCAGCGGGCTTGTTCGGGCTGCCCCATCACCTCGGCCCAGTGGGCCAGCAGGCCATGAAGCCGCAGTTCGCCGGCGTGCTCGCGCAGCTCGGCAACAGAAGGGGAAGTCTCATTCATCGCCGGTCTCCGGGTGGTCGGGTTCGGGCTTGCGGTCGTAGGAGCGCAGATCGTGCGAGCGCACCGGCGCGTCGCGCCGGGTGACGTGCTCGGGCAGCACCAGCGCGATGGGCGGCGGATCGCCGGCAGCCTCGCGCGCACGCTCCAGCGCCAGGCGCACCGCGTTGGGATGCGGCACCCCGCGCTCCAGCGCCTCGGTGATGGCCGCCTGCAGCGCGGCGGCACCCCAGCGCTGCAACAGCCGCATCAGCGCGGCGGTGATCGAGCCCAGGTTGTCTCCGCGCGCGCCGGCCCGCTCCAGCAACGTGGCGCTGGCCGGCGCGGCCTGCGCCAGCCGGTCGCAGGCGCGGTGGGCCCGGGCCGCGCGCTTGTGGTCGACCAGGCGCTGCACATGGGCCTCGATCTCGATCTGCTGGCCGCGGTCCCAGCAGCGGGCGTGGCAGGCGATCTCAGTGGCGCCGTCCAGGATGCGCACCCACTGCTCGTCGGCCAGCACGGTGAGCGTGCGCCGCACCTGGGTATGGGGCACCGAGTAGTCGTTCAGGTCGAAGCGAACGTAGGGCGTCTTGCCCACCTTGACGGCCAGCCGCTCGCCCAGCGCGAACTCACGCTGCGGCAGCGCCAGCAGGCAGGAGCGCTCGGCCGCGAACGCCTGGCGCACGCTCAAGGCGCTGTCCTGGGGCCAGCGCCGATCGGCCGCGGTGCCGGCAGCCCACGCCCTGGCCTGCGCGTTCAGGTCGGCCAGGTCCGTGAACGCGCGGGCGGCGAAGAAGCTGTCGCGCACGTAGCGGATGGCGCGCTCGACGCGGCCCTTCTCGTTGCCGCGCGCCACCGCCACCGGACGCGGCTCGAAGCGGTAATGGCTGGCCAGCCCGAGCAGTTCGGGGTTGAAGTGAATCGCATCGCCCTGGCGCTCCAGCACCGCGCTCTTCAAGTTGTCGTACAGCACCACGCGGGCTGCGCCGCCGAAGGCGGCGAAGGCCTCGACATGGCCGCGCAGGAAGGCGTCCATGCGGGCGTCGAGGAAGAAGCGCAGGAAGATCTGGCGCGACTGGCTCAGCACCATGACGAAGGCCATCAGCGGGCGCCGGGCGCGGCCGATCTGCAGATGACCGAAGTGGCCCCAGTCGACCTGCGCCTGCTCACCCGGCAGCGTGCGCAGGCGCAGGTAGGCCTCGGCGCTCGGGCGCGGGCGCATGGCGGCCACGAGGTGGCGGAAGTGCGAGGGCGCGCCCACGTAGCCGCGCTCGACCACCATGGCGTGCAAGCGCGCCGCGGTCAGCGTGGGGAACTTCTCCAGCGTGATCAGGAGGAAGGGGCGGTAGGGGTCGATGCGGCTGGGGCGCAGCGGTGAGGTGTGTACCGGCGAGTTGTCGCCCGCCAGCACCCGGCGCACGACGTCGCGGTGCACATGCAGCTGCCGGGAGATGGTGCCCACGCGCCACTTCTCCACGGTGTGCAGCCGCAGGATCTGCGCGACCAGGTCAGGGGCTATGGTCATGACGCCACCCCGGGTGCAGCCAGCGCCGGCCGTGATGCGGGCCGTGGCGCAGGAAACCTTGGCGCACCCGGGCGGGCTGCGCGGCCGCGCAGCGCCGGCAGCTCCAGGGCGCAGCCGGCGAGGTGTCTTGTTCGGCGGGCGCCACCGTGGTGGTGTCCGGGCTCGATGAGGTGGTGTCGTGGGTCCATGCGGCCAGTGGAGCAGTGGCTGCCCTCGGCTGGGAACCCTGGTGCGTCACGTTGTCTGCGCCGTCAGCACCATGGCCATGGCCAGGGCCGTCACCGGCGCCGCTGGTGGCGCGACGCTGCCGCCAGCGCCGGGACCGCTCGGCATGCGCCAGGCGACCGCGCCGTGAAGACTGGTAGCGGTGCGCAGCGTCGCGCCGGGCCGCATCGCGAGACACCCGCCAGCACGGCCGGCTGCAGTAACGGTTGCCGCGGTCACAGTGGCTGCACAGCAGGACCTGAATGCGGCAGCCTGCGCACAGGAACAGGCGGGCTGGTCGCTCCACAAGCACCCCGGACGAACCGAAGTGCTGGACGGATGCGTCCCAGCGGGCCAAACTGCTGTGGCACCGCCTTCATCGGCACGGTGTAGGGCGCGGTACGGTGATGTCGGGCTTGCAGGCTGTAGACACATCGCTGCCGCGCCCACCTCCTTCGGCATGGCCGCTGTTGTATCCCGAGCGCCGCCTCGAAGACCGACATCGGCGCCGCCCCATCGGCGCCGCCAGACCGACGACCCTGCCTTGCGCAGGCCCGGGCTCACTGCATCGTGGCTCCGCCGCCGCCGCCGCTGCCGATGCCGCTGCCGCGCCAGCCTGGCCGCCCTGCAGGGCGGCCAGGCTGGCGACTCATGCCAATCAACCAGCCACCCGAGACATCGCCTTGGATCAAATCCGCCACCTCACCGGCGAATAGGTGCGGTTCCTGACCAGCGTTCACACGGGGCTACCGGCTGCTAGCCCTGTCCTACCTGAACACACCGGCGGTGTCGCAGGTCTGCGCGGGCGCGACGCTGCGCGCACAACCGGCCTGCGCCAGGCATTTGCGACAACACCGCGCCTGGGGTGAACCGCAGACCAGCCTGGTGGCCGATCGACCCTGAGGAAGCGATCGTGCCGCGCCTGACCCGGCTGCTGCAGCACTTGGCGCGCACCGATGCCGCCGGCCGCTGGGACCAGTACCTGAACGGCGACGCGCCGCGCTGGGAGCGCCTGGTGCTGGCCGGCCAGTCACAAGGCGGCGGCATGGCCGCCTTCATCGCCCAGACGCGGCGCGTGGCCGGGGTGATCATGTTCTCGGGCGGCTGAGACCACCGGCCCGGCGGCGACATCGCCCAGTGGTACTCACGCGCGAGCGAAACGCCACCGCAGCGCTGGCATTGCACCTTCCATGTTCAGGAAGCACAGGCCGCCACCATGGAACGCATCTACCAGCGCCTGGGGCTGACGGCATCGCAGATTCACGGTCTTGCGCAACCCGTGCAGGGCGCGCAGGCACACGGCGAAGGCATACATAACCCCGCCTACCGAGCGCTTTGGCAACAGATGCTGGAGTTGCAGCGCTAAGCACTCGTTGCCGCCGTTGGGCTGCGCAGGACTTGCGCTTCTGTTCAGGCATCGGTCAACGTGATTGCGTGACCAGGTACCTCCCCGGTCGCGTTGAACTCCTCGCAAAGGCCCAATGGTGCGAAGACACTGGGTTGAGTTTGGCCGCTGTTCCTCACGCGAGCTGGGGCAGCTTTGTGGCGCTGACTTGCGCGGCATGAACTTCCGCAAAGGGTCGGCCAGCGCCGGTTGGCCGCGCGATTTCACCGCCGGAAAGCTGACCTTCCAGTTGAGCGACCGGAGAGCGATCGTCCGCGGTCGGCAGTAGTCGACCCGCAGCTGACATCCGTTGCCCTTAGTTCGTTGCCGCGGAGCGGCCGCTGACGTAGTGGTGTGGCACACGCGGCCGAAACCGCCCTCTACCTTTTGGCGTCAAGAGTCGTTCGCGAAAGGACCGAATGCGGACACCTGCGCGGGACCGGACCAGATGGACCGTATCCCGCTTACCAACCCCTGCAAATGTGAGTCACGCGTGCGCAGTCCCCGGCCTGTCCGGCCACGCGCCAAGTTCGCGGCGTGTGAAGCGACACGACGAGGCTCCCGAGTCGACGGCCGCTGGCGAACGGGTAGGTGTGCCTGCAGAAGTCCGAGATCTGCACAGAGGGGATTGACAGACTGTACTAGTGAACCCGTACACTAGTGCACATGGACACCCCGATCCAGTTTCAGATCAACACCGGCTCGGCCGAGCCGATCTACCGCCAGCTGATGGACCAGCTGCGCCGGCGGGTCGCGGCAGGGCAGTGGCGGGCGGGCCAGGAGTTGCCCTCGGTGCGCGAGCTGGCGCTGGAGCTCGCGGTGCACCCAATGACGATCTCCAAGGCCTACGGCCTGCTCGAGATCGAGGGTCTGCTCGAACGCCGTCGTGGCCTTCCGATGCTGATCGCCGTTGGGCACGCTCGGCCGGCGGCGGCGCGCGAGCGCATAGAGCAGCTCAGGCCCACGCTTCAACGTGCCGCAGCCGAGGCCCGCGAACTCGGCATTCCCAAGACCCAGGCGCTCGAACTCTTCGCGCGCCTGCTCGACGCCTCCGAATCGGGAACCCCACGATGAACTCAAGCGATTCTTCCGCCGGCCTCGTGCTGAGCAGCGCGGTTGCGGAGCCCTCCATGGCGCCCCGCGTCGAGATCGAAGGACTGACTCTCGCCTACGGCCGCCAGCCGGTGCTGCAGGGCCTGCAGTGGCGCCTGCATCCAGGCCAGGTGGTGGGCCTGCTCGGCCGCAACGGCGCCGGCAAGACCACGCTGCTCGAGGCGCTGCTGGGGCTGCGCGACACGTCAGCCGGCAGCGTGCGCCTCTTCGGCCAGCCTGCGGCACAGATCGACGACATCGCGCGGGCCCGCATCGGCTACGTGCCACAGCAGAGCGACCTCTTCGAGGAGTTGCGCGCCGACGAACTGCTCGCCTACTTCCGCAGCTTCTACCCGCGTTGGAACGAGGCCAAGGTGCAAGGACTGCTCGAGCGCTGGGCGGTGCCGCGCGACATCCCGATCGGCCGCATGAGCGGCGGCCAACAGCAGCGGCTGTCGTTGATCCGCGCGCTGGCCCACGAGCCCGAGCTGCTGGTGCTGGACGAGCCGGTGGCCAGCCTCGACCCGCTGGCTCGGCGCGACTTCCTGCGCGAGCTGGTCGAGCAGGTGCTCGACCGCGGCACGACCGTCGTCTTTAGCACGCACATCCTGTCCGACCTGGAGCGCGTGGCCTTCAACGTGGCCTTCCTGCGCGAGGGTCGCATTGCGCTGCAGTCGCCGCTCGACGAACTGCTCGACGAAACGCGCTTGCTCGTGGGTCCCGAGGCCCGGCTGGCCGCGCTGTCGGGCGTGGAGGTGCTGATGCGCCGACCCGGCCGCTGGCTGGTGCGGCGCATCGACGAGGCCACGCTGGCACCGGGGCTGGTGGCGCAGCGGGCGAGCCTGGAGGACCTGTTCGAGGCACTGACATGAGCGTTGCGGCCCAACACCTTGCGCTGCTGCGCCAGCCCTGGCAGGCACGGCGACTGGACACCGGCTGGCACCGGCCCTGGGTGGGCCCGCTCGTCTGCACGCTGGGCGTGCTCGCGCTGGTGCTGATCTGGCCCGCCCTTTCACGCCTGTGGCTGGCCTCGCTGGGCCTGGTCTGGCTGGCTTGGCTGTGGTGGCTGCTGGCCGAGGGCCTGCACCGGCAGAACCAGCCGGCGCTGGCGCGCCTGCTGCCCGGCCATGTGAGCGCGTTGCGGCTGCAGCTGCTAGTGCACGGCGCGCTGGTGACCGCGGTCGCGGTGACCGCTTTCACGCTGGCCCTGGGCCCCGTGCGGCCCTGGTTGTGGCTCGTGCTGCCGGTGGTGGTGATGATGGCCTGGCTGGCGCGCGAGCCCTGGCTCTGGCTGCTCCTGCTCTTCGGCCCCTGGGTGCCGATGCACGCCTGGGCCGCCGAGGCGGCCAGGGCAGCGCCCGGCCTGCAGCTGCTGGGGCTGCTGGCGGCCGCCCTGATGCTGGTGGCATCCCTCGGCAACGGTGGCACGCTGCACCGCTGGCACGCTGCACGCTGTGCACGTGGGCGGCGCGCCGAGGTGGCGCAGCGCGAGGGCCGAGGCATCCCGTCCACGGCGCTGAGCCTGCCGCTCCGTGCGCTGCTGCGCCTGTTCGACTGGCCGCGGCTGGTCTGGCGGCGCCTGGTGCTGGCCCGTGGCGCCGCGGCGCCGCTGTACGCCCGCCTGAGTCTGGGACTGGGCCTTGGCGGCCAATGGGCCGAGCTGATGTGGTCGGCCATGCTGCTGTTCATCACCCCCGCCTTCATCGTGTTCAGCCGGTGGCGAAACAGCACCGACATCGACCTGCAGGAGATGGTCGATTTCAGCCGCTTCGGCGTGTGCATCGGCGTGTTCTCGATGATCGCCAGTACGCAGCACGGCCGGCTGACGCGGCTGTGGACACGCCGCCGCGAGCAGGCGCTGCTGGCGCTGCTGCCGGGGGTGCCTACCAGTGACTTCGGCGCGGTCGAGAAGCGCTGGCGCCGCGAGTACCTGCTGTCGTGGCTGTTGACGACCGCGGCCGTACTGGCCTTGGGCGCCGCCGGTTCGCCAGGCAGCCTCGACTACACCGCCTTCTGCGCTGCGTTCTGCCTGCCGCTGGTCTGGCTGGCCCAGTACCAGCATCGCCGGCTGAAGGGCCGGCCCCGCCTGGCGCCGCTGGCGCTGACCCCGGTGCTGGCAGCCGTGCTCGCCTGGCCGGCGCAGCAGTTGGGCATCCCGGCCTGGGCCAGCCTGGCGACGGGGGTGCTGGTGTACGCGACGCTCGCTCGGCGGCGCGACCCGCGGCGCCTTGAGCTGCCGCTCGGACGCGCAGTCACCGGGCCCGATCGATGACCGACAACCCGGCCCTGGAACCGCGATAGACGCCCCCACACCCAGCACCGACCTCGGCCTGCTGCGCTTCGGCAGTGGCAACACGAGGCGCCGCATCGAAGACCCGACGCTGCTGCGAGACGAAGCCCAATCCGCCGACGACCTCATCCTGCCCGGCAACCACCAAGCGACCATTCGTGCACGGTCCGCTGGTGGTCGCCGACGCCACCATGCTGCAACACATGGCCGCCATCACGTTAGAGAGCCTCGTCGAGGAGCAGAAGGCCCAGGGCTTAACGGTGGAAAACAAGCCCGGGCGCCGCGCCGTCGCGTCGCAACCGGTAATGCAGACGCCGCGCACGACGGCGCCGAATTCGGTCTTCGCCTTCGGAGGCTCATTTGCTTGCCGAGCGTCACAGCACCGTCGGCCCCCTCTGTGCCCAGCTGAGACTCCTTAACGGCATGGCCTTGGCATTCTCAGTGTCTTCAGATGATGGGGCTTCGAGCCTGATCCAACGGCAAGCGACCTCATAGGCGACGGTGATCACTGGCAGCAACTGGCCGGGACTACCAGTTCGCCGTCGAAGCCGATAGCGGCCACTTGGCCCGCCGAGGCCTGACCGACTGGTCTCCGAGGCGCCGATCTGACCATCCCGACCCATACCTGCCGCTGCGCCAGGATCCACAGCAACCATTGGCCCCTGACTCGACGGCAAGGCGTCTTGCACCAAGCTGACCGCGGCGCGCGCTACCCTGCGGCACCGGTTGCGACCATCGATCGCCGATGGCGTGCTGGCGCCGCCTGTCCCGACGTCTGTCCCAACACCGGCACGCCACTCCCTGGCCGCAACGCCTCGACGTCCCGCCGCGGTGGCGCGCCGAACAGCCTGGCGTATTCGCGGCTGAACTGCGACGGGCTCTCGTAGCCGACGCTGAAGGCCGCGGTCGCGGCTTCCGCGCCATCGCTCAGCATCAGTCGTCGCGCCTCGTTCAGCCGCAGCCACTTCTGGTACTGCAGAGGACTCATGCCGGTGAGCTGCTTGAAGTGGTGGTGCAGGCCCGACACGCTCATCTGGGCACGGGCTGCCAGGTCCTCGACGCGCAGACCTTTCGCGTAGTGGATCTTCAGCCAGTCGATCGCCCGCGCGACGCGGTGGCTCTGGCTGCCGACGGACACGATCTGTCGCAAACGGGGAGCCTGGTCCGTGGCCAGCAGCCGGTAGTGGATCTCGCGCTGGATCAACGGGGCGAGCACGGGGATGGCCGCCGGTTCGTCGAGCAGCGCCAGCAGTCGTGCGATCGGCTCCAGCATCCCCGCCGTGATCGAGCCGACACCGACGCTGCACTGCAGCGATCGCTCGCGCGGCGGTGCCTCGGGTTCCTGCGCGATCAGTTCAGCGAGCAGCCGGATGTCCAGCTTGAGCACCAGGCCGACACAGGGCTTGGCCACCGATGCCGCGATGACCTCCGAGTTGGCCGGCACGTCCAGCGACGTGAGCAGGAAGCGCTCGGCGTCGTAGACGTATCCCTCTCCGCCGACCAGCAGGCGCTTGGTGCCCCGGGCCACCATCACGATGCTGGGCACCACCATGCAGACCGCGGGACGGGCCGGCGCCTCGCGCCGGAAGAGTCCGAGTTCGGCAACCGGCGTTGCGCAGTCCGCCAGGCCGCGGGTGTGTCGTTCGATGAGACCTGCGATCTCGGCCTGCAGCGTTGCGATGCGGCTGCGAAGGCCTCTTTCGGGTGATCTCTGCATGGGATTGCTCCATCTGGCGAAGAGCTTGGACGGTAGCCGAATCCGGCGTGGGAGTCAGGCTCTCTGGAGAATCAGGCAAGAACTCTGCAGCAACGGTCTACCCGTCGACGGACAGGATCGGAAGAATGAGCGGCATGCATCACAGGGCGCTCCGCGGTCAACCGTCACGGGCGCAAGAGTCTCAACCCTTCGGAGCCGTCCACATGAACACGTCCTTGTCTCGCAAGCGCTTTCTCCAAGGTTCCGCCGCGGCCGTGGCCGCAGCCTTCGTCTCCCCCCAAGCGGCCCTGGCGAACACCGCCGCCGCTTCAACTTCTAGCCGTGCCATGCCACTGACCCAAACCTGGGACAAGACCTTCCCCAAGAGCGCCAAGGTCGATCACCGCAAGGTGACGTTTAGGAACCGCTACGGCATCACGATGGCTGCTGACCTCTACATGCCGAAGAGTGCCGGCGGCCGCAAGCTGGCCGCGCTGGCCGTGGGCGGGCCGTTCGGTGCGGTGAAGGAGCAATCTTCGGGGCTGTATGCGCAGACGATGGCCGAACGCGGCTATGTCGCGCTGGCCTTCGACGCCTCCTTCACCGGCGAGAGCGGCGGCGAGCCACGCAACGTCGCCTCGCCGGACATCAACACCGAGGACTTCATGGCGGCGGTGGATTTCCTCGGCCTGCACCCCCTGGTCGATCGTGAGCGCATCGGCGTCATCGGCATCTGTGGTTGGGGCGGCATGGCACTGAATGCCGTGGCTGCCGACAAGCGCGTCAAGGCCGTCGTTGCCAGCACCATGTACGACATGACCCGTGTCATGTCCAAGGGTTACAACGACAGCGTGACCGCCGAGCAGCGTGCGCAGACGCTGGAGCAATTGAGCCGGCAGCGCTGGAAGGATGCCGCGAACGGGAAGCCGGCGTACCAGCCGGCCTACAACAAGTTGAAGGGCGGCGAAGCGCAGTTCATGGTCGACTACCACGACTACTACATGACGAAGCGCGGCTACCACCCGCGGGCGGTCAACTCCGGCAACGCCTGGACGATGACCACGCCGCTGTCGTTCATGAACATGCCGATCCTGAGCTACATCGCGGAGATTTCGCCGCGTCCCATCCTGTTCATCCATGGCGAGAAGGCCCACTCGCGCTACTTCAGCGAGACCGCCTACGCGGCCGCGGCGCAGCCGAAGGAACTGCTGATCATCCCGGGCGCCAGCCACGTCGATCTGTACGACCGCATGGACAAGATCCCCTTCGATGCGATCGCCGCCTTCTTCGACCGCCACCTGAAGGAAGCGGCATGACCGACACCTCGACCTACCTCGCCCACGCCTGGGCCGCCCGCAGCGCGAGCGCGTCGCTGGCGCCGCTGCAGATCCCGCGCCGCGCGCCGACGCCGCGCGCCGACGCCGCGCGACGTGCAGATCGACATCCTGTACTGCGGCATCTGCCACTCCGACCTGCACTACACCCACAACGACTGGGCGCCCGCGCTCGCCGCCGCCTACCCGGTGGTGCCGGGGCACGAGATCGTCGGCCGTGTCAGCGCGGTGGGCGCCGACGTGTCGAAGCACGCGGTGGGTGACCTCGTCGCCGTCGGCTGCCTCGTCGACTCGGACCAGACCTGCCCTATCTGCCGCGCCGGGCGCGAGAACTTCTGCCCCAACCTGACGCTGACCTTCGGCTCGCCCGACCGCCACGGCACCGCGCTGATGACCTTCGGCGGCTACTCAAGCAGCGTCGTCGTCGACGAGCACTTCGTGCTGCGTGTGCCGACCAACCTGGACCCAGCGGGCGCTGCGCCGCTGCTGTGCGCCGGCATCACGACCTACTCGCCACTCAAGCGCAACGGCGTCGGACCCGGCAAGAAGGTGGGCATCGTCGGCCTGGGCGGGCTGGGCCACATGGGGGTCAAGCTCGCGCGTGCGTTCGGCGCGCAAGTCGTCGTGCTGACCACCTCGCCGCGCAAGGCCGCCGACGCGCTGCGCCTGGGCGCGCACGAGGTGATCGTCTCGATCGACGCCGCCGCGATGGCCGCGCACGTCGGCAGCTTCGACTTCATCCTCGACACCGTCTCGGCCGAGCACGACATCAACACCATCCTCGGGCTGCTGAAGCTCGAAGGCAACCTGACGCTGGTCGGCGCGCCGGCCAAGCCGCGGGCGCTGTCGTCGTTCGCGCTGATCATGGGCAACCGCAGCGTGTCGGGATCCAACATCGGCGACATCGCGCAGACGCAGGAGATGCTCGAGTTCTGCGGCGCGCACGGCATCACCGCCGACGTCGAGGTGATCCCCATGCAACAGGTCAACGAGGCATGGCAGCGCTTCGAACAGGGCGACGTCAAGTACCGCTTCGTGATCGACATGGCCTCGCTGACGGATGAATGACGGGCGCATGGAGGAGGACGGACCGATGAACGCATCTTTGCCCCACCGCGCCACGGGCGCCGTCATCTTGCCCTCCGCCGCTGTTGCATTGGCGGGCTCCTTTGCGGCCTTCGTCGCACCGGCGGCAGCGCTTGGTGCTCCGGCGACTGTGGGTCAGTCGATCACTCGCGCAGGCGACCAGGCTTCCGTGGCCGGCCCGGCCGACTTCTTCACTGGGCGCGTGCGGGTCGATCCGCTCTGGCCGGCCGACGGCCAGATCAATGTCTCAGGCGCCTGGGTGACCTTCGAGCCTGGCGCCCGGTCGGCTTGGCGCACGCATCCGGCGGGCCAGCGGCTCGTCGTGCTGACCGGCGTGGGCCTGACACAGGAGTGGGGCAAACCCGTGCAGACCCTCCGCCCAGGTGACGTTGTCTGGTGCCCGCCGGGCGTCAAGCATTGGCATGGTGCGACGCCGACCACGGCGATGACACATCTCGCGGTCACCGGCACGTCGGACGGGAAGAACGTGAGCTGGATGGAGAAGGTGAGCGATGAGCAATACCACGGCAAGTGAGCGGCTGACCCGGCGCGCGTTGATTGCAGCGGGGGCGGCGATGGCCGCTACGCTGTCGAATCCGGCGATGTCCACCACACCCCAGGAGCCCGCGACCATACCCACGGCCAAGGCCCTCTCCCCCAGGCAGCAGGCGATCGCGCCGATCACCGCCGCGGCGGCCGTGGGCGACATGCCGCGCCTGAGCGCTGCGCTGTCACAGGGGCTCGACGCCGGGCTGACGATCAGCGACACGAAGGAGCTGCTGGTGCAGCTCTACACCTATGCCGGCTTCCCGCGCAGCCTGAACGCGCTTGGCGAGCTGATGAAGGTGCTGGACGCGCGCCGCCAGCGCGGTGTGCAGGACGCGCCGGGTCGCGAGCCCGCGGCGCCCATCCCCGCCGGCAAGGACCTGCTCGCGCTCGGCACCGCGAACCAGACCCAGCTGATCGGCGCACCGGTCAAGGGGCCGCTGTTCGAGTTCGCGCCCGCGATCGACGAGTACCTGAAGACCCATCTGTTCGGCGACATCTTCGCGCGCGACAACCTCGACTGGCAGAGTCGCGAGCTGGCCACCGTGGGCATGCTGGCGGCGATGCAAGGCGTCGAGTCTCAGCTGCAGTCGCACATCGCCGTCAGCATGAACGTGGGCTTGACCGCCGCGCAACTGCGCGAGGTGGCCGACGTGCTGGCCGAAGCGGGTCAGGCCGACGCGACACGGAGAATCCGGGCCGCTCTCGAGCGGCACCTGACGGGCCCTGCCCGATGAGAGACCGCCGATGACCCTCCTCGACATCTTCCAGCGGGAACGGGCAGGCGCAGTGATCTCGCTGCGCGACCCCGAGTACCCGAAGATCGCCGCGCTGATCGCCGAGGCGCAGCGCATCACCGCCGAGATGAACACCGGCTACCGCGACCCGGCTGAGGTGCGCCTGCTGTTCAGCCGCCTGACGGGCGCAACGGTGGACGAATCGTTCTGGCTGCTGCCCCCGTTCTACACCGACTTCGGCAAGAACATCCGCGTCGGGCGCAACGTGTTCATCAACCACGCCTGCGAGTTCATGGATCGTGGCGGCATCACCATCGGCGACGATGTGTTGATCGGCCCGAAGGTGAACCTGGTCACGATCAGCCACCCGCTGGACCCGGCGACGCGCCGATCGACGCACTGCGCGCCCATCGTCATCGAGAAGGGCGCGTGGCTCGGTGCAGCGGTGTCGGTGATGCCGGGCGTGACCATCGGCGAGAACGCCGTCGTGGCGGCCAACGCGGTGGTGACGCGCGACGTGCCGCGAAACACCGTGGTCGGTGGCATCCCGGCACGGTTCATCCGGCACATCGGTGAGGCGGGATACGAAGTCTTCGGTGCGGAAACTGGGGCCGAGCCGTCATGGCAGCCTGCATCGACAGTGGTCGATCAAGCCGGGAGCTTTTGACATGGACCGCTTGCGGCGGCCATCACTGCGCCACAGAAGATTCGGCGCTCGAACGGGTGCCGCATTGCTGGCGATGGCGATCGCACTTTCTGCCCACGCCGCCGATGTTCGACGCGACCTTGGCGGTGCATCCGACCCGCGCTCGGAAACCCAGGAGCAGCCCATCATGTGGATGACCGTCGGCACGCAGCGCTTCGCCGTGGCGCTCGAAGATAACCCCACGGCACGGGCGTTGCAGCAGTTGCTGCCGATCACGCTCGACATGGAGGAGCTGAATGGCAACGAGAAGCATGCGGCGCTGCCGCGCAGTTTGCCCACTCGCAGTGGCCGGCCTGGCACCATCCGCGCGGGCGATGTGCTGCTGTACGGCGACAACACGCTCGTGGTGTTTTACGAAACCTTCGCTTCGAGCTACAGCTACACGAGGATCGGCCGAATCGAAGGCAGCGCCGGGCTGGCCACGGCCTTGGGTTCGGGCAATCAGCGCGTCACGTTTACGGTGCGATGAGAAGCCATGCACCGAAGGTGCTCAAGCCCATTTTTCGAGCTTGCTGTCAAAGAGGCGCAGCGGTTGTCTGCTTTGTGACAACGTCGGTGACGGCCCGCTTATGGCCGTCAAGAGCCAGCCAGTGGACGGCGTTGAATGGCGGGTATGGGGCGCATTGCTGCCGGCCACGTGGAGCGGGCGATCAGCTGAGGTGATCGACGCGATTCGAATAGCTCTCGCCGGCACGCGCGCTGATGGGCCCACAGGTTGCCGCCGCTAATGCTGCGATCAAGCCGCGCCTTCATCGCTATGCCGAAAAGCCCACCAGCCGATTCACCAAGAAGTGGCCGTCGTCGCCGGTATGGCTGACGCCGAGGCCCGTTCCCGTGCCCGGGGATCGCGGGCTTTGCTTCCTTCACGCTGCGCTTGAACGAGGCCCGCTTGTCGAACTGACCGGCGTCTCACGCGCGCCGCTGCGCTGCGTGCGGTGCACACCGGCCAGATCGTCCCCCCGAGCACCCGCCAAGCCCGATGCCGGGCCGATGAAGCGCTGAAGCGCTGAAGGCGTTGAAGTGTTCAGCCCGGCTC
>Ga0116155_10000532_pt1 | contig 31524 bp, 30 predicted proteins | sample AD_UKC032_MetaG_FD_89890 | JGI IMG/M metagenome (GOLD analysis project Ga0116155, IMG submission 89890) | Active sludge microbial communities of municipal wastewater-treating anaerobic digesters from USA - AD_UKC032_MetaG | ecosystem: Engineered > Bioreactor > Anaerobic > Digestate | place: USA...
ACAACCGGAGCAGGCTCCACAGCGCTCTGGGGTATCAATCACCTGTGGACTTCGAAAATCAAAATAACTAACGTGAAGCGGACGCAAGTACACGGTGTCCAAAAAATGGGGGGAAGGGATGAGCGGGGCGGAGCGTGCCCCCCTCCCCCCTCCATTTGCCGCGAAGCGCTAACTTTTCGGGGGAGGGGGGTGTTAGCGGAGCCTGCGAGGGGCGCTGGCCGCGGGGGTTAAGGGGGCGCGGCCTGCCGGCCCCGAAGCACCCGGAGGGCCGCAAGCGCCGGAGCGGGTGGGACGTTGGAACTGCACTAAAGGCTTGGACGCGGGAGTTGGCGTTCGATGTCCGGGGCTGTGGTTTGGTTGTGTCCTGGTTATGAACGCGAAACGGGTGGAGAGCGAACTGATGCTTCGTCGAGCGTTGGTGTAGTTTGAAGCGTTGACCTGGTGGCGTGGAAACTGGTAAAGTGGACATGTAAGAATTGCGATGAGGATTCGTTTCGCAGCGGCTGGCCTCTTGTTGATCGCCTCGTGCGTGCTCATGCTGGCCCACTCTCTTATCGCGGCTATTGTCTGTCTTTTGGCGGAATCCTTCCTGTTGCCGCGTGAGGTGCCAGACCTATCAGATTCCGGAATGCGCCGGTGGTTGCGTGGTGTCGGAATCCGCTTGGCCATTGTTGCCGCGGTGGTGGCTATCGTCTTCTTCCACCCGTTTCTGAGCAGGGGGACCGCGGAACGGGTCATGTTCCATCCGGCGTTTGTGTTGCCCGTGTGGTTGCTGATGCTCTGGTCTCTCTTTAGGTGCTGGCGCGGACAGAAGGAATCTTCGGTGCCTAAGAAAGCATTTGGCCCTACGGCGCGATGAGGGTGTGGTTTCCGCTGGGACCTCAATTGCTCGCAGAAGCAGGGACTAGCGCTGCCAACCGGAAAGAACGAGCCACCGCCAGACCAGCGGCTGCCACCACGGGAGACGAGGACGCCACTGAGGAGGACAGCCGCACGCCCGCCACCACTGCACGGGCAAGGAAACGCGCTGATAATAAAACCCAGCGACGCGACACCAAATGACATCATTGAATGGGGTCAAATGGCGGTGGAAAAATCGCCTAAGAATCTCGAAATAGGGCTTGCAAGAAATGGCGACTTCTGCGAGAAAAGGCGCGGCAGACCGGGTTGGGGAAAGGAATATCGCAGATGATTTTATGGAAATAATTAGGTCTGGTGTAAACGGGCACTCTGCAGGAAGGCCGGGCCGCAGAGAGAAGAAGTTGCTTTTCCTGGAAGTTTTTAGCGTTGCGGGCTTGCTGTTGAGCGGCCTGCTGTGCGGATGTGGGTCAACTCACGGGGTTGCACGGGAGATGTTGCAGCCAACGAAGCCGGAGGAGTTTGCTCTCAATGCGCAGCCGAGGATTGTCTGGGAATCGCTGCTGGAGCAGATCAAAGCCACCCCTAACGCCAAGATTCTGGCGACCGAGCCGGATAACATGATGGTGTCATGGATTGAGCAACCCAACGCAGGCGGGGCTCCGGCGAAATTGAAGAAGAAGAAGGGGGCGGCATTTACTGACTGGGACCAACTAAGCGCAGCAGAGGCGACCGAAGCGGGGAATGACAGGGTGGCGATCACGACTGCGTTGGTTGCCAGCGCGCCCAGTGGTTCTCTGTTGCGTTTTCGCCGGGTTTACTACGGGATTCGCACGCAGCCGCGGATCGCTTATTCGTCAGGCGCATACGAAAGCCTGCTGACGAGCCGGCTGTCGGAAAAGCTTAATGCCAAGGCGGTGCCCAGGTCATAAGTTCAGCGTTGCTAATAACACATTTTAGGAGATGAAATCCATTAACGTTTTTGCACCGATTGCAGGAGTGGCTGCAATTTGCCTGGTCAGCGGTTGCGCGGCCCCACGGTCGGATGTGGGGGGGGCAAGTATATACGGCCCCCGTTATCATTCCGGGTTCGCAGGCATGAAGGTCCCGGCAGCGGAAACCATCGAAGCCGCGTCGAAGGGCAACTGGCGCTTCAACGCACCCGTAGATAAGGTCTGGGCGGCTTGTCTGGAGGTTGCCTCCCAATACCAGGCGGTTATCGGGTTAGAGAGGAAAGAGAATGCACGAATCCTATGTGTCATCAAGGGGCGCGATGCGCAGATCGCTGCGAATGATCGTGCGCGGGAGGCTACTTTTGGCGGCTGCTACGAGCACTGGCTGGCAATCGCGGTCGTTGAGGATTCGGGAGGAGCCCGGGTTTCCTTGGCATCGTTCGACCCATTAACAGGCCAATTTAAGTCCGCGCCACCAGCGGAGCAGGCCCTTTTCGCTCAGGTACAGATACAGGTGAGCTCCGTTGTTCTTTGGGGGGAGAAGTATGCAGATATCGACTGGCTGAAGAGACAACCTCGTTTGGGAACGAAGACAGGGGGTTCAGCTGCGACGGTCAAGTTCGAGGACTACGAGATCATTTTGGGCAACTGGATTGCGAAGCGGTTGAGGCTGGATCTGGGATTGGTGCAATGTCCGGAGGTGACCTTCTCGCTAGAAAGAGCGGCGAGACAACTGAAGCAGGCGGCCGGGATCTCGGACATGTCCGGCACGGTAAGTATCCTCGGCTCACCGAACATTAATGCCTTCGCGACCCCGAACGGAGATATTTATGTCACCTCCGGGCTGCTGGACTCAGCTCAGTCCATTGATGAGGTGGCTGCGGTCCTGGCGCACGAAATCCAGCATCTGAAGAACCATGACATAGCGCGGAAATTGAGTCGCCAGCAAGCCGGTGACGCCGGCTCAGCCGCGATACGGACAGCGGCCGCAATGGCTGACATAGGCATGATGTTTGTCGGAGCAGGCGGGGGATATGCCTCGCAGGCGGCGCAAAGCGGGGCGCACTTAGCCGGCGAGGCGATAGCTCAGAAGAGCAGCGACTATCTGCAGACAGGAATGCTGGAGAATTTTTCAGAGGACGCCGAGATTCGGGCTGACGAAAAAGGTTGTGAAACATTATACCTGGCCGGTTTTTCGGTTGATGCGAACATGTCGCTGCTGGCGGGCTTGAAGGAGAAGCAAGGCATGCTCTTGGCTGCGAAGTCGCCGGTCATGTCAAATCTTATCAATATGAAGCCGGGTTTGGACAAGCGGATGGAGAAGATGGCAACAACCATTTCCCGGGTGAAAAGCCAGGGGGACAAGGCGCCCTAATCATTTCTGAATGCGCGACCAATTTCTGGTTCCAACACGAACAAACAACAACTCTAATCATGCTATGACTCAACGAAAAAACATTATTCAGATGTTGGCGCTTCTTGGCTTGGCCCTTATCACAGGCTGCGCCGCGCCAAAGTATATAAGCAAGGATTTTGATGCGGACAAAGTAGGGGCTGTCGCCTGCCTGCCATGCATTGACGCGCGAGCGCGGCCCGACCCGAAGCACGACTTCAAGTATTTTGGCAGCCAAGCCACGGCCGCGGTGGTTTGTGGAACGAAGTTTGGACGGCGTTACCAACTGGTTTACACGACCTACATTGGCGACGTGGCCGAATACTCGGCCAAGGTCATCGAACCCGCGCCGGACAAGCACGCCGATCCGGCCGTAGTAAAGCAAATGGGGCCGCCAGCCGCTAAGTGGGTGCTCGTTCCCGTCTGCGAAGATCTGAACCACTGGAACGCCCTGCTTGCGCAGGGCGCCAGCGCGAAGATCTCGCTTTACCTTTTCAACAAGGAAACCGGGGAACTGTGGTGGAAGGGATGCGGCGCGGCCTCGGAAAGCTACGGTTTCTTGATATCAGGGATCGCTGAGCTTTTTGACAAGTATGCTTATGAGAATGACGTGATCATGATGGCGGGCTCGACCGCAAGCGGAACGTTGCCGAGACCGAAAAGTGCAGCCATCAAGGCTGGTCGCGGTTACTTCTTTAACCGTGGAACGGTTCAAACAGCAGCAGGACTTCAAAGGATAGCCGTTACACCAACGATAGATGGACGCCGACGGATTAGTGAAAAGAACCCTTACGAGCCAAAGCCTTTTCAGGACAAGATTGTTAAGGTCCTGTGCGGTAAGGGATTCGATGCCGCTCCGGTTGACAGTTATGGCCAGCAGACTGTACCCAGCAAGGAACAGGTGAGTTTTGCCGATGTGGCATTTGGCAAGTCACTAGGGATAGATGGATACCGCTACGTGATGGTTCCCGTAGCAGAAGAGATGGGCAGATTTCCCCGTTTTGGGCATTTCTGCGAGGCCACGATGTATCTTTTTGATACGGCCACAGGGGAAGTGATCTGGCAGGGCACCAGTTTTGACAGCTCTCCCGAAGGGTCGATCAAGGCCCTTGGCAAAGGGTTCCCCAAACGCAAAACATTGCCCAAGTGATCTTGTTCCCGCATCAGGAGTATCGTGCTTCCTCATAATGCGGGCACAGGCGAACCATCGGTCGGGCGCATGAGCCGTAGGGCGGCTGACATGAGCTATTGTTCATATGAGATGTTGGTTGGGAATTGGAGCAGGCGCGGCAGCGGTTCTCGCGGCGATGGCTGGGGAACCCTCCGCAGGCCAGCCGGTTTCAAGTTGGACTGACCTCCATCGCGCAGTTGAGGCGGGGGATGCCGCAAAAGTCCAAACCCTGATTGGTCAGGGGGCGAAGGCGAACGCCGGCGGGGGCAGGTGGAATGTGACGGCTTTTCATCTTGCTGCGGAAACAGGCAACCGTGAGCTGGTGGAGTTACTCCTGAAGAGCGGGGCGGATCCGAACGCCCAGGAAACTCGGGTCAATGCGACCGCCCTCCACCTAGCGATTCAAAAGACCAATGCCGCAGTTATCAATCTGCTCCTGGCTGATAGCAGGACTGACCCGAACCTTGAGCTTAACAACGGGTTCACGGCTCTGAAGATGGCGGTGGTGCAGGCCAACCGCGAGCTGGTTGAGAAGCTGATCCAAAAGGGGGCGAAGCTCGAAAGCCCGGAAGGGCAATTCGGGCCGCTGCACTTGGCGGCGGAGGCGGGCGCGGTGGAGGTCGCCCGGGTGCTCCTGGATAAGGGCGCCAAGGTGAACGCGAAAGGCGATCTTGGACTCACGCCGCTGCATCGCGCGACGCAGCAGGACCATGTGGAGATGGTAAGGCTGCTGCTGGAGCGCGGGGCGGAGGTGGACGCGAAACACGAGGCGGGGGCGACTCCGCTGCTCGTGGCAGCCATATCGAGCAATCTGGATGTGGCGAAGACGCTGCTAGAGCATCATGCGGAGGTGAACGCTGCGAATGAAGAAGGCATGACGCCGTTGCTGGCGGCTGCCTCTGTTGGTGATCTGGCAATGGTCAAGCTGCTGCTGACCTACAAAGCCGATGTGAAAACCAGGAGGAGAGGAGGATACACGTCTCTCCACCTGGCAGCGATCGGGGGTTATCCGATGACGGCGGAGGCGCTGATCAAGCACGGAGCCGACATCAACGTGGAGACGGATCTAGGGCACACCCCCTTGTTCCTCGCCGGGGAATACGACCGCCCGGAGGTGGTGGAACTGCTGAAGCAGCTGAAGGCGAAGTAGCGGGAAGGGAGCGAAAGCGTGAAATCCAAATCCTTGCTGGGCCGAGGGCTCGCGATTGCGGTGGCGATTTTGACGGTTATCCTGCCGTGCCGGGCGGTCGAGCTGCTAATTTCTGACAGCGGGCGCAACACTTCCTGGATGCGGCAGCTCAAGGTCGGGGATTCATTTGACGTCGCCGGGGGAGACAACAAGCCTGTGGGTGGGATCTTCAACTTGTCCTCTTCTATCGGGCAGTTCCTGCTGCCGATGCCTGAAGACCTGGAGTTGTCCAGAATGACCCGGGCTCAGGAGGACAACCTGGTGAGAGAATGGGGCGAACTAATTCTGGACCGCGTTCACCTGGCAGTGGAGAACCGGGAGGCGGGCTTCGAGATTCGGTTGCTGCAAAATACACCGCGGCCGCGCACGGCAGGGGATGCATGGTCAGAGAATCCGAATGCGGACGTATTTGCGCGGATTGCCTATGCCTCGATTGCGAAGACGGTGGACTACCTGAAAGAACGGGAGGAGCCGGTAAAAATCACCACCGCGCTGGCGGACAGCGGCTCCGGGATCTTTGCGCGGGCGATTGATTCCTGGCGGCCATACGCATCGGCTTTCCGGCGGGTGGACTTTGTCCACGGGCGGGCGAGTCTCAAGGAAAGCCGGCAGGTGGTTGCGGTGCTCGGGGCCGGCAGGGTCCGGCTGTTCATCAATACAGCAGGCAGTCCGACACCGGCAATGACGGTTGGCCGGCGTGAAATTGCCGAAGCGTTGCAGGCCGAGTCCCGTGGCCTGATGGTGCTTTGCGTGCGGCCGGAAAACTCGAATCCGCCGGAGTCCAGCCAACCAGGGCTGGGTGCGGACTGGATGGATGTCCTCACGGGATCTACTCCCTTGATCGTCGAGAAGGTGACGGGCAAACCCTCGGGGGCAGGGAGTCTTGGCCTACCCGGGCGGAAGACCGCCTTGGGGACCGAAACGAAATCAGAAACACTAAGATGAAGAAAACGCGTGTCTTGTTTATGAAAACGAAATTACCATATCAGTGCCGAGCCCATAGGGCTATTACGATGAGTGCCTTCGTTACTGGCTTTCTCGTGATAACACTCTTCTCCCTCGCGTATCCCATGCAGGGCGCGGAACGCGACGAGGTGGCAATTGCATCATCCATTGAAAAGGCCCTGATTTCGGAGGATTGGAAGACCGTGTCGGGGCAGTTGAGCGGTGTGGAAACCAATGGAGCGTCGGCTACTCTTCGCTTAATCAAGGGGCATGCCTGCCTGGCCCTGAACGAAAACAATGAGTCCTTCGGTCTCTTTCTGAGCGTTGCTTCCAAACCGGATCGCGCGGCGTATGCGGACTGGGCGTCTTCGCTCGCGGCGAGGAATCCTGAAAATGCGATAGCCTGGTACTTCAAGGGGGATGCGCTGGCCCGGCAGACGAATTGGAACGGGGCGGTTGGCAGCTTTGACCAAGCCCTGAAACTCAACCCTAAACACGCCCTCACTCTGAACGCTCGTGGTGTGGTCTTTGCACAACAAGGTAAGGTCGCGCTGGCCAAGAAGGACTTTGTAGAGGCGGTCAGCGCCAGCAATGGCTCTCTGGCCGATGCCCACGATAATGTCGGGTATCTCTGGATTCAGCGGAAGGATGGGGCCAAAGGCGCATTGGAGGCTTTCAAGAATGCAATTTCACACTCTTCCCGGTTCGCTTTAGCGCTGCACGGAAAGGGGTGCATTGAACTGGTGTGTGGGAATTACGAAGACGCTCGTCAGGACTTGCAGGCAGCCGATGGCTGCGGCAATCAGTTCGCCAGGATCTTCATTGAGAACGAGGCTCGTTTTGCGGCCTGTGGGCTCGGGCTCAAACCCGATCAGTTGTTGGCGGCGCTGGCCGACCCAGGCATGTCACTCAGTGCAAAGGCTGAACTCGTGGATGGTGCAAAACGAGATTTCGGAGTAGCTCGGAACCTTGAGAAGATGTCATATGTACCCTTTAATCAACACCTATCGCAGTTTTTCGATGGAATGGGGATGAGAAAGGCCGCGAGGTTGGACGTCGATTACGGGGCTGGAACGGCAAGGAAGGAGTTATCCTCGGGGGACATTTCACGAGCGGTTGATTACGCGGGCCGTCAAAAAAGTCAGAATGGAAGTTTTATGGGAGATTATGCCCAGAACCTATTGTCCACGGGTAAGGAAGGTATACCCAGCTCTGAAGGGAAGATCGATCGTGGAGGTATTGCGAAGAGTTTAATAGATCGACAAATCAGCATAAATAACGACTGGAAGGATCTTAATAACCGGTACAGCGACATCATGCAGAAGAGCTATGGCGCCGAGTTCTCTGGGGGGGCGACACGCTCTCGCGAGGCGGGAGGGGTGCTTGTCCAAGTCAGGATTCAGAACGGCAACTGGCCATTTCTTCCATTTTACGGGCTAGCCTACACGTTAGAGGATTGACAGAAGTGCACGCAGAAAAAACATGACCGGAGTTCCTCAAGTGGCGCTGCGATTGGTGCTTGGGATGCTGATGGCCAGTCTGTTTATTGACCGGGCTTGTGGTGCCATCTCCTACCATGCTTTTTCACTCAACGAAGCACAGCGGCAACTTCAGATGACTGGCAGGCCGAGTTTGGAGGTGTCGGAAATTGGAGGAATCACACGCCCCATGGCCCTAGTGCTGGATGAGGTTAACCGTGATGTTCTGCTGGTCGGTGAGGCCGACCCATCGAAGCAGCGGATTTCCATGGACGACGCAGTGGTTGCGATACGTGCTGTCCTGAAGCATGGCACGGTGCCGTTAATCAGCATTGATCGAACAGCTACCAGCCAACGCAGCGGCGCGCAGGTTGTCCGTTTCGAGGGAGGGATCGAGAACACGAGATTTGGCCGGGACCTTTTGGAGTCGGACGTGGTGCTGAAGAAGCTGGGGTTGGGCGTGCTTCCGGGGGCCCCGCAGGGAGTGAAGTCCTACGCGGAAATGGCGGCGGAACGCTGGAAGTCCAGCAAGTCAGATTTGGCGGTAATGAGCCGGTTCTGGTTTATGCCGTCGGAAAGGTCGCAAGTCGCAACCAACCGGGGCGTCGCGTTCATTGACCACCTGTCCGTAGCCGTGCTGACTGAGGTCATTGGGGCAAGTCAGTCGGCATCGAACACACCCCCGAGAGACGAGATTGCAGAGCTTTTTGCAGGCGATATCAACCGGCAGATGGATGCGCTTGCCAGGGCACATCCTGCCGTCGGGCGGCTGGGGGCGTTGTTCCGGGTCACGGGCCTGATGCAAGTGCTCGGGGAATGGAGGAAGGCTTACGGGGAAAGGCTATCAGGTCTTAACTTCTGGACTGAAGCTTACCAGGTCAGGAAAGAGCTGACGGCGGATCGGGTGGATTTGCTGAAGAGCGCGCCGGTCAAACGAGCGGGGGATGAGGCTTCATTGACCATTGATGGCGGTATTGATTTGACGATGCTGTTGACTGAGTGGAAGGAGGGGTCATCAGCCGCTTTGAGGCAACTCGTTCTTCTCTCCAGGCCAGCGACCAATTCGCTGGTGTGGATGGTGCCACTGGACGAGGAGCCCAGCGCGATACTCCTTTCCGACCTGGCACAGGCTGCGGCGCGGAATCAGCTTTCCGGTGATGAGGCGATGACGCTGCGAGGGGTTATTGATTACCCGGATGGGCGGTCGTTTGCTCCGGTGCCATTTCGGTCCGCCAGCGTCAGCCCTTCGGCTTTAAACAACTTGTTTGTTCGCCAGGGACCGGATTTAAGGCGGGGGCCCGCATCGCATTATGCGTCGATTCCAAGTTCTTCTGCTATCAGCAAAGAGGCATTACCAAGCCGGTTTGAAATGAGTCGTTACCCGACTCGCCCCAGCGTGGGTGCCAACATTCCCGGGGCGCCTATTCGAGAATTGAGCACGCGTTCATTTTCTAATGAGCGGTACTCGGCCAATGTCTTTCGCAACCCCCTTAGCGGGTGGGATCCGCAGAACACAGATTTCCATGCGCCGAAGGCTTTGGAGTCATTAGGCATTGCTCGTGGAGTGGCGAACTCATCTTCTCTGGTATCATGTGAGAGACCGTCGGCTGCCAATACCATGGTGTCTCCGGTTAAGAATGAGCAAATACGAGCGAGCAACGCTCTTACAAAAGAGTCCCTCAATCCACTTGATCATGTCACACGAGTGGAGGCTTTGAAGTTCTCGGATCTAGTTTATGATGGGGATTTCGGAAGCAAGCGCATGCCGGATGGCTGGAAGTTGCTGCGGTCCGGCGATGGCGGGCTGAAGGATTCGCCCCTGCGGTGGGCGGTTTATGAGAGGCTTTCAGACGGGCAGCGGGTTCTGTCATTTGCTGGAACCCGAAGTGCCGGCGATTGGGCCGATAATGTATATAGTTCCAGCTCCGAGGTCGGAGCGCAGAGATTGATCCGTGGAGATCCTCTTTTATATAAGGCCTTAGGACTCAGTCCGCATTTTCAGTATGACCAGGCATATCAGAAGGCGTTGAACGAAATACACGCGAACAAGTACAGCGGCAGCGGAAGATCACTGGTCCTGGTCGGCGACTCCAAGGGCGGGGGAGAGGTGGAGTACGTTTCTGCAATGACAAAAACGCCAGGAATCGTCCGAAACCCTGCGCCGCTCGGGGATGATCTGCGTTCACGAATCCCGGAAGAGAATAAGAAATGGGCGAACAACGGGGGTGTTCTGAGGCTTGAGTTAAAATCAGACCCGGTTAGCAAGGTAGACGTCCTTCCTGGGAGCGTACACTTAGGAAAGCAAGAGTCTTATGAGATTCCAACGGCATGGCGAGACGAATTCATGCATACCGTAAGGTCTCCCAATCCCGTCCAAGCCATCGGTGGCATGGCCATGTATAGCTATTACAGCCACACAGAAAGGGATTTGTTGCTCAGGGCAGTAATGGACAAGGAAGGTACGCCTTCAGCCATGGCCACGCAGCAAGCTGGTGAAGGGCGGAAGCGCAGCCTGTCAGTGACCTCTGACGTAAGGACTCCTAACCTCAGCTCGGTGGTAAAGTCTTGGAACGAGGCCGTAGGCACCAAGTCCGTCGTGCTTACTGGCTCCGGGAACGGGGCCACGCAGGAACGGCTGCGGCGCGATCTGACCAGTTCTGGTTTAAGAGTGAAGAGTGCGTGGGCTGCGGAGGGACGCCCGGCCTATGTTGATTTCAAGCCGGCTTTATCCTCAAGCCTGTCAGGGCGGATGCCGAGCCCGAATCGTTACCAATCCTTTGATCAAAGCAGTCTCCGAGACTTGAGCTTTAATCGGACGCTGTACCAGCCCGCCAGGGAATTGTCATTCAACCAACCGTCTTATCGACCGGCTGATTTCAGCGGTTTAAGGAATCAATCTTTCCGCCCCTCTTTCTACGAACCGAACGTAAAGGGCGTGCTTCTGCAGGGTGCGGCGCAAGTTGAGGGCGGAACAGTGGGCACGGGCGAACTTGGGCTGGTCTTTCAAAATAGCGACGGGCAGGTGGACTTTACGAAATTGCGCCGGTTTGCGACGGCTTTGTGGGCGGCGTATCTGAGCGTGGAGGGGCCGGGCATTTCGATTGACCCGATGGGGCCGAAAGAGAATACACACCACGTCCGGCACATCGGTTGTGTTCGGGGCACGGACCTCGGGCGCATTATGCGCGAGACGGATTACCTGATGAAGCGGTGGTTCATCGGCACACACCGGCCTGACATTCCTGGTTTCCTTAATCCCGATGACATTTCGGCGCAGACCGGCAACCGAGTCGTGGGACGGCCGAGCCGGTTTTGGCTGCTGTCGGAGGGGCTGGCATTCAGGAAGGCCGGGGGAATGCTGGTTTTGTCGGCCGGGCGGATGACGGTGCAAACAGAGTACCTGGATGACGAGCGGAAGGGCGAAAAGAACCCGGAGAACGAGCGTGTTGCGAAGTGGTTTACCGACAACTACGACCAGATTTCCGAGAAGTATCCGATCTACCAGGAGCTGTTTGAATACGCGCAATTGGTGGGGCTTGGCACGTATTTGAAGGAGCAGAAGATGCCGTTGCTCTGGTTCCTGCTAAAGAACCGCGAGATGATCCTCACCGAGCGGGCCGTTGACGAGGTGCCAGCCCTGAGAAAGCAGTCGGGCTACAAGTGGTTTGTAAATTGTTCCGGCGGCGTTGAGCTGGAAGCGACGAAGTCTGTGCGCGACAAAACGAAGGTCACCGAAGACGCGGAGCTCGCCAAGACCGTGAGCCGGGCGAGCGCGGAGGCGGAGGCTCAGCCGGGCAGCGGGAAACAGGTGTCTTTCACGCAGGAGAACACCAGCTACACGGTGTCGCAGGCCAAGTCGTTGTCGCTGTCCGGCACCCGTGCCGGCGGGGACACGGTGCAAACGGATTTTGCGAATTTCGAAGAATACAAGGAAGGCGAGGGGGCCAATTCCTGGAAGCTGGTTACGCCCGGCTTGGAGTTAATCCGGCACTACAGTCCGGAACTCAACAGCGCGGCGCAGTTCGGTCCGGGCTGGCACCTGGCAGTGCCTTTTGAGTTGACAGGAGGAAGTCGGGCAGCACTCGAGGCGGGGACGGCTCCCCGCCGGCTGGAATTGCACAACACGTTTTCGGGGGAGCAGGAGGCGTTTGAGCTGAAGCGGATCACCAACAACGGGGTTGCGCGGTTGGTCTATGCGGCGACCCATAAGGGCGGATTCATTGAAAACGTGGCCTTTTTGAATGGTGCCTGGCTCATGCAGGATCGGCTGGGGGCGACCTTGAGGTTCGATTCCGAGGGATATCTGACCCAAATGGACCTGCGACCTGATGTGATAGTGCCGGTGAAACTGGGCGATAGAGTTGAGAAACGCAAGGTCCCGGGATACTCGGTTAGGTATGAGTACCGCGCTGCGGTTGGCACAGGAGCAAGGGGGCGGCGATTGGACAAGGTTGTTCAGGGATTGACCGCGGCTACGCTGGAATGGGATGATGCGTCCGGCACGCCCCGCATCAAGGCCGTTCGGATGTCGCGCTCCGGCGGCCCGGCCGAGCGGGTTGGATACGAGTATGGCACCGACGGGCGGTTGTCCGCCGTTCAGACGCGCGGCGGAGCGACGAGGATTCAATACCGGGACAACGGGATGCGCGTTGTGGCCAGTGCGAAGTAGTTGAGCATGTCTTTGGCACCCAAAAAGCAGGAAAGAGGACCGGTTAAGAGCCGGCGGCGAGACCGGTGGGCGGAAGGGCCGGTATTCACCAGCGGACTGATCGGGGCGCTAGTAGTTGCTGTCGCTTATGTACTGGTGATGCCACTGGTCGCGAACACACATTTTGGGCGGGTTTTAACAGACAGCGCGTGGGTCGGGAAAACCATTTTCACTTTCGGCTTCTGGGCGCTGGCATTGCTCTGCTTCAAATGGCGGAATGTCGAGCGCCTCCGGGAGCTGCTGCAAGCGGATTTGCTCCCGATGGCGGTGGGGAAGACCGTTACGCCGGAAAACTCGACCTTGTTTGTGCGCTACATTCAGTCTTGCTGGGGTGACCAGGCGAGGCATCCGCTGGCGCGGCGGCTGGTGCAGGCGCTAGCGGCAGTGGCAAAGGGCCAAAGCCGGCCGGAAATACAGCAGTTGCTTCGGAGCCAGCACGAGGCTGATGTGGACCAGATAGAAGGAAGCTTCAGTCTGGTACGAACGTTTATCTGGTCGGCGCCGATCCTTGGGTTTATCGGGACGGTGCTGGGCATCGGGTTCGCCATTGGAGGGTTTTCGGTATCCATGGGGGCGGCGGAAGACTTGACGGCGGTGAAGAGCTCGCTCGGGCAGGTGATAGCAGGGCTGGCGTTTTCGTTTCAGGCAACGTTCGTGGGGCTGGTGGTGAGCCTGGTGTTGGTATTTGCGACCAACTGGCGGCACAAGGCAGAGATGGAGTTTTTGGGGGAGGTGGGGGATTATTGCGAGCACCACCTTCTGAGCCGGGTAACCGCCCCAGCAAACGGGATTGCGACAGGAGTTGAGGATGCGGTCTCCCACGGTGGCAGCGTGGGGGGTCCCTGAGGACGCGTATGCGGCCCGGCCAACAGCAGCACATTGCGTTAACGCTCTGGCCCTTCCTGGATATCCTCTCATGCCTGGCCGGGGCGTTAACAGTCATCATCGCGACGCTGCTGGTAACACAGCTTGTAGAGGACCCGGTGAAGAACCAGGCGGTGAACGACAAGCTGGCGCAGATGCGGAGGGAACTGGAGTGGAAGCAAGCGGAGGTGGCGCGCTACAAGGGCTATATTCAGAAGCAGGCGCAGCAACAGGCGGCAGCGCAGAAGGCGCGGGAGGAATATTTATCCGCGCAGCAGGACCTGGAGGAGCAGTTGAGGCGCCAAGCGATGCTGGTCTCCCTGATGCAACAGAAGGACGAGGCCCAAAGGCAGATCCGGGAGCTGCGCGAACGGTATGCGAAGCAGGAAGCGGAGATCAATCAGCTCCGAATCGCACAGAAAGGACGCGCCACAACCAATATATCCGATCGGATTGAAGTGCATTTCACCGGACGCGGGCAGAACCTGAGGCCGACCTTTGTGGAATGCACACCGGATGGCATTGTGATTCGCGAGGGGAAAGAGATGGGGTTCGTTCGCACGCAGAATATTGGCGCCAGTGACGACTACCGGCGGGTGCTGGGAAGGGCAGGCGAAACCCTGGGCGGGACGGTGATTTTTCTGATTCGCCCTTCGGGGGTTGACGCTTTTGCGAGGGCGGAGGAGGTGGCGCTTCGTGCGGGTGTTCGAAACGGGAAGCTTCCGATTCCGGGTGAAGGGGTGATTGACCTTGGCCCATACGGCGGGAAGACCACAAGCATACCGCCGACTGGAGGCTAGCGCCATGTCCCGACGAAAGGCACCGACAGGCGAAAGTGAGAGCCTCAACGGCCTGCTGGACACCATGACGAATGTCATCGGGGTGTTGATTCTGATGTTGCTGGCTTCTTTCCTGAGCGTGAAGGAGGTGACGCGCATCGTGGAGAAGAAGAGCGCGATGTTCACGAGGACGAAGGGCGAGCAGGTTTCGGAAATGCGGATGGAGGCGGCGACCCTCGACCAGTCTCTGGCCGCCTTGCGGAGCGAGGCCGCGAATCTGGCCGTGCCCGTCTTTATAGAAAATGAGCGTGAGGCAACAGCTAGTGCGAGGGAGGCACTCAATCGGGGCAACGGCATGGCCGGAGAACTTGTGGGGCTTGAACCCCAGACGATGCTGGCAGACTTAAGAACAGCGCAAGCGCGACTGGCCTTGTTGCAGGAGGAGGCAGCATTGCAAGAGAGGACGCTATCTGATTTGAGGCGAAGCAGCGTCGGCAGCGCAGCGCCAAAGCCGAAGACAAAGATCGCCCGGGTGCCGGACCCGGTGCCGGCCCCCAAGGACTCGGAGGGCAATGTTATTTTGTGCCGTTATGGGCGCGTATTGCTTTACAACGAGAAGAGAATGGAGGCTGCGCTTAGAGAGGCATTCAACACGGCAACAGGAGGAGGGAATGCGAAGTCGATGACGGCACTGGAGCTTTACCGGAAGGTACAGGCTTACTTTGATGCAAACGAGGTTGGAGGAGATGGGTTGCGGTGGCGCATGAGCGTCGAATACGACTCGGAGGAAGCCACCGCCAGAGGATATGTTCAGCTGCGGGCGAGTGTCGAGTGGGTGCGGGAGAGCCTGGGAGAGACGCTGGAGCAGATCCAACAGAAGGGTTCCGGCTACCAGGGACTGCTGCGCAGCCTCTCGCCGAGGGCAAATTACTTGAAGTTTCTGGTCTGGCCGGATTCCTTTGCAGAGTATGCGGTAGCGCGCGAAATCGCCGATAGCTTCCAGTTTTCTTCGGGTTGGATTCCCCAACAGGGTGGCGGGATGGATGTGGTGATGGCCAGGACTGTTCAGAAGACGCAGTCACCGCTGGAAGTTCCACGCGTGGCGCAACGACCTCAGTACCACGGCCCCGGACTAGTGCACATCGGCTTGGGCGGCGGTGGAGGGGGGGGGGCGGCGCCATCATTTGGAGGCGGAGGTGGCGGCGGAGCCGTGGGGGGTGGAGGTGGCGGAGTCTCCCACGTGGATTGAAGGGGGCCGGCGCCAATCGCTTAATTGCTCGCGCTGATACTGACGGTGTAGATCTGGTTCGTGGATTGGGTGTAGGCGATGTGCAGCCGGAAGTCCTTAGAACCGAGTTGGAGGGTCTTCTGGGACTCTGATATCTTAGGATTCAGGCGGGACAGAGTGGAGGCAAGGACCGACATGGCGTGGTCGTGTTTGATGGCGATGCCTTCCAGTTCAACCAGGCCGGGGTAGGCTTTGCGCGGCTCGTGCTCATACTGCGGGGAGCCGTAGTAAACCGTCAGCAGCATGATCTTCCCGCTTTCTGGATTGGGGATGGCCATGATTCCGTAGTCGTCAAACACGAAGCCGGAGTTGCCGGATAGAGTTCTGGCTTTGCCCAAAACACGCTCGAGGTCATCTTTGGTTGGCTGCCTGGGAAGGGCCTTGCCGTTTATCCTCCAGCTATCGCCGATGATACTGATGCGGTCACGAGGTCGGTCTTTGGATTGTACCTGGTCCAGCAGGCGTTTTGCCTCCTGGCTGGCAGGATTGAGTTCAAGGACTTCATGAAGTGCGGCCACGGCGGTATCGGTCCGGAACTCGCTGTCGGCCCGCGTGGCACAGGCGAGGAGCTCCTGTTCCGCCTGCGCGGGAAGGGACTCATACGCGAGCCGGGCGTCGGTAAGCATCTGCTGCGCCTTTTCGGCGTTGCCGGACTTGAGCTGGTCTGCCGCCTGAGCCAGTGAATCATCCGCATCGGCGAGGAGTTTCTTGGTCAGCGGCTGCCCGCGCGCGACCGGACCGATCTTCCGTCGGGCAGATTCGGCGATGGGTTCGACGCTGGCCTGCTGCGTCAGAAAACTATCCATTTGTGACGGGAGCCTGGAGAGCGTCTCAAGGTCGGCGACAGCAGGGCCGGAGAGCGCGCTGGCAGCGACCTTGTTCCCTTGGAGAATCAGGCTTCTCGCTTGCTCGATCGAGTCCTTGGCGCGCTCATATCTTGGACTGCCGAGAACTGCGGTACTGCACAGCGTTAGGAGGCGGGACGCGATGGTATGGGTCGTGCGGGCATTCTGCAGTTCTTTAAGCAGCCTCTCCTGATCGGCTGGAGCGCGTTCGCTGAGGAGGCGCACATTCAAGGCCTCGATGTTCTTGCGCGTCGAGACTAGATTAGTCTCCAGTGTTGCTTGCTGGCTTTGGAGTGAGTCAATGAGTTGCCTGGCCCGGAGGGTATCGGCTTCGCACTGGACACCCGCCCGCTCCTGGAGTTCTGAGGCTTGTCGCTCGAATATCTCGGTGGCGGCACTCAGTTGGATCTTTGCCTGGTCCTGTTTCCCGGATTTGGCGGCCTCCGCGGCGGTTTGTAACAGGGTTTCTGCTTGAGTGATCTCCGGGGGATCGGGGGTATTCAGAAGCTTGGAGAGGGTACGCCAACGCATCGCGGCGTCGGCAAGGCGGTCTTGCGCATTCGCGGTTTCCTGGCGGGAGACCATGCTCTTTATGAGTGCTGCTGTGGCGGCGCTGTAGAGGTCGCAGGCTTCCTGAAACGCCGCGCCTGCCGAGTCGTCATTCCCCGCAGTGAGGAGGGCTTGTCCCTCCGCCAGTCGGGTAGAAGCTCGCTGGACGGCTTCGGGCGGGGCGGTACCAGCGGCGGGAGCGATTTGCCTCCACGCCTGCTCGGCGTACTTGGCCCGATCAGCGGTAACGCGGGCTTCGTGCTTTTGGCTGAGAGCTTTAAGTTGAGCGGCGGGCACCGACTGGAATCGTTCAGCGGCCAAATCATAGGCCATCAAGGCATCCTGGTACTTCCGATCAAGAAATCGGAAGTCGCCTTCCACGAAAGCATTTTGGGCTTGCTTGACAGCTTCCGGCACTTCGACATAGGGCGAAGCCGATAAGCGACGCCAGCCCGTGCCCAAGGTCATCGTGCGCAGCCTTGCCTCCTGCGCAATGTTCCGCCGGCCGAGGATTTCCTTGCCGGCACGCAGGCCCGCTTCGTAAAGGAGATTGGCACGGGCGTACAGCGGTTTCGCCCGTTCGAACTCGGAGTTGGCCCAAAATTCATCAGCCCTGGCGAGGAGTTGTTCCGCCTCCGGTATGTGTGGAGGAAGGGCGTCCGTATAATCCAGGAGAAACGATCGCCACTGGGTCACCGTAGCGTAAACTGCCTGACGGACATCCTCGGTGGCTTGCTTTGCTTGATTCTGCTCCTTCCCCATGTGCGTTCTTCCGGCAAAGAGGCCAATCGTGAGCACTATCAGCAGGGCGAGGGCGAGGACAAAATTAGTTTTGGCCTTGGGCCACCGGGAAGATGCCGCAACCGCGCCTTCGAGTAAGTTGGCGAACTCTTCAAGTGAGCGCACTTTCGCCTCGAGTGCCTGGATCAGCGCGGACCGGAGGGCGGGGTTTTGGATATTACGGACGGCTTGCTCTGGTTCTTCTGAGGTCGGGCCAGGTATAAGAAGTCGGATCATCAGCCGGGCGATATCTCCGGCGCTGCCGATTGTTACTGGAGAATTAAAGTCTTTGGCAGCTGACTGCTGGCCTGGATGGAGGGCCAGGACGAAAATCGAGCCGCCAGTGTCGAAGAAGATCCACTTCGGATCGAGGAACGTAATGAAGCCGCCCTTGAATGCCTGTGCAAAACCGGCGCACAGGGAACTACCGATGCGCGCGGCTTCAGCTTCGGTCGCAGACCAATTGTTGTGTTCTAGCAGCGCAATGTTGTCAGCGAGGCTGGTCAGGCTGGGAGGATACGCAACGGCAAAAAGCTTTCCATCCGCTCGAATAGTTGTTCGAGGGAAGAGGAGTGAGACTCCAAGCTGTTGAATGTGGGTTTCCGGCGGCGGGGTCGCCTGGACAGCTTGCCTTGGACTTGCGGCGGATAGCTCGATAAGGATCGCGTCTTCCCCAGTGTGAATGTCCCGGCATAAGCAAGGGCCGAGTTGATTTTCGGTGCCGGGAAAAACGAGCCAGAACCGGTCCAGCAGAGTCTTCTGGAGGTTGCGAGAAGGAGGGGTCTCTGGAGAGTGGGCCTCATTGCTGGGTAGCGCGTTCATGATGGGGTTGGATCTGAATCAAGATGTCGTTGTTCTGCCGGCTCAGCGCGCTGGTGGTGATGACGGAGGATTGCTGCGTCGCAAAAGCTTATTACCCCACCGTTCACCGTAAAACATCTGGGTGTCCAACTGCTGCTCCAGTTGCCTGGCGACCATAGCAGCCGCCTGGATGCAGCCGGGCATATCCTTCAGAAGGGGGACTTTGCCATCTCTGTCTGCCGGTGTGTTACCGCCGCTAGCTACTGGCGCGAGCGTTCGTTCATCAAGCAAGGCCAGGTAGTAATCGCATGAGTCGGCAGATTTCGGTTCCACGAGAGCCGCCATGAGCACGTCGGCTCGCTGGGTGGCGTTGGTCTGGGTCGGGTCCGGGATTGATACTCTTCTGGCGAATGTGGCCTGGTGTCGTTCGGGATTGATGTCAATAACTACGTCGTACTGCGACAGGACACAGAGAAGATTAGTCCACAACCTTTCCACAGGAACCGAGTAGGGATTTCCCTGAACCGCCTGCCTAATTCTTTCGGGTGGGACTTCAGGGACGTTGCGAAAATGTCCTCGAAACGCAGCGGCGTAGTTTGTGGCAGAGTTACTGGGCCTCGATTTCTGCCACAGAGTGGATTGGCGCGGGGCGGCTTGGCCGATGCTCGCTCTATAAATATCGGTGTCTATCGCGCGAAGGAGCTGCCTTTCGTAGGCGCCGTTGGAATAGGCCTCCTGACCAAAATCAGCGCTACGACTGAGAGCAAAGAGCGTCAGGAGGCATCTATGATTGTCGAGCACGGTCACAAGGGCGGAGCCATAAACGTAACTGCCCCAGCGAGCTGGTGGTGTTGTCCGCACGTCCTGACTGTCACCAGATGAGGCGTCGGTAGGCAGGGCGATGAATGACCCGGCGGTGTCACACCACGTCAACAGCCCAGATGCTTTGTCGAAGGCAAGAATGTCGGCGCCGCGACGCACCAAGCAGGAGAAAACGGAATCGCAAAGGGTCTTGGGCTCGGTTGTGAACGTCTTCTCGCGCACGTAGGGGGCGCTGATTCCGGTGGCCTTGAATTGGGTGATAAGGTCTTTGGAATCCCGATCTGATGCTGTGCAGACATCCAGGCTGAGCAGAGCCGCGAAGCACGCAGCGAACGCCCCCTGGTGTCTGATGACGCTGCTTGTGGTCATTTTTGAGGCGGCGCATTAGTGACGCTGGTGCTGCTAGTCCAGTAATCATCCAGTTTCTTAATTACCTTCTGTCCCGCCGCGCCGTTGTAGCCGGCCATTTGCATGAACGCCAGGCCGAAACGGTCCTTGAGGTGGCGTTTCTCCGCATCAGTATCTTCAGTTGCCACTTCAACCAAGTAGATGCTTGTGCCGAGGGTTTTCTGGGTGAAGAGCACCGGCACCCAACCCAGGGCTTGATTGACCGTGCGACTTACCAGCCTCGCGTTGTTTTGATATGCAAGTGCTGACTCCAAGTTATGGTATTTAGGTTCGAGCGGCTTCATTGTCCGCTCGACGATCGGACGCTCCACATACGTGGCGAATGCAGTTCCAGTCGCGCTCATCAAAATAATGCCCAATACCAAATTAGCGCCGTTCTTCAAGCGGTTCTTGCGAAGGCTTTCCTTCATCTCCTTGAGGCGGACGTTTTTAACCTGCAACGCTATTTCGCGTGCGAGTCCGAAGGCGAGCTCGTCTCGATCTTCGACCATATCGAGGTAAGCGGTCGGAATGAAAATATCTCCATTCGCGTAGGATTGAGTGGATAAGAGACCCTCATTGAAAAGAAACACCCGGAAGTGCTTGGCTGCCCCGGCGGCTGTGGCGATTTCGTCCGTCAGGTTTTGGATCTGTTGCTGGATTTCGGGTGCGACCAACTGAATATTTGCGCGTTGGAGGTACGCCGAGTCGGCATTGGCCTGCCAGACCACGGCTTCTTGTTCTTGAGCAGCGAGAATCGTGTTGGCTGCAAGGACGGGCTTCGAAAAAGCGAACAGCAGGGCACATAAGGCACCAAGGGAAACCGACGTTTCAATCAGATGAGCGACCGGGCAGACAGCAACTGGAACCCGCACGGGTTGGGAGCTGAAGACACGAGTTTTCATATTCGGACTGAGCGAATTGTTAGCCTGTGGAAATGTGCGCGTCAAGTTCAGCAGATTAGTGGTCATGGCATTTGCCACTACACTGGTCCAGCCATTGCGTCAGGTCCCGCCCAGCCTCTTCCGCGTTGCGGCGCTTATACATCCAGCGAAGTTTCTGCAGGCAATGGTCACCAGCCTGAGGTAAGGCGATTGCGCGAGGATGAAGGAAATGTTCTCCGGCGAGCCACCAGCGTTCGATAATATGCTGGCGCTGCTGAAACAGCGGGAGACCGGATTCCACCACCTTTGACCTTGTGCCACTTTCACCCTTGAAACCTTCCGCCCCGGCAGGACCTGCGAAAAGTGAATATGACCCCGTGTTTGCCGAGTTGGTGTGGGTGTACAGAGGAAGGGTGGAAACGCCCTGAAACTGCTGATTTAGGATTCCTAAGTCCCTCGCGTCTGCCAATTCCACCACATCGGCTGCTTGTGGCTCAAGCGGCGGTTGCCATAGGTTGCCAGGATTCAACTATTGCAGTCCGTTCGAGCGGATGTCATGCGATTGAGTCGTGGCGCCTGAAAGAGGCATTCCGCCATTATTTAATCTGGGTGGCTGACTGACGCAAGCCGGCCCCGCTGGTCGTGGTCCGCGGCTTCATTTGCCGGGCAGTTACCACTATGGCTTGGGGTCGCTTGAGCCAATCAGCCACCCAGATTATTTTATAGGGCGTTGCTGAGTGTTTTGACTCTATTCCCAAGCTGTATCGGAAAAGTGGCTACAGTCCGGCACGGACGTATGCAAGCGGCTTCTTCAGAATGAGGGCGGAAATGCCGCACTTCGGAGAGAAATTCCTGCCTCTGATGGGTCGTCGGGTCGTCTCCGGCGGTGAACCGGCCTGTGTCGACGGTCGAGGGTTGTGGCTCCAGCATAATATCGAAAGCGAGTCCAAAACGAGTCCACGGCGAGTTATAGTTTTGGATTCATTTTGGGTATGTTCATACAATCCTTGATTCTGTTGGTCAAAAGTGGTGGCTGGGGGCGGAATTGAACCGCCGATTCAATTCCGACCTAGGCAAAGTGATAGAACCCCTGCAAATAAACCTCTTTGAGCGTTGACAAACGTCCCTGTATGTCTTACTCTGTGCTTACTTTATGGCATACGTCTGGAAACATCCGAATAGCCCTTACTGGACTGCAGGCTTTCGCGATGAACAAAACCGTTGGGTGAAGAAGTCCACGAAGCTGCGCAATCGCACAAAGGCGTTGGCCCTGGCGATTGAATGGGAGCGCGTCTCGAGCCTGGCCCGCGAAGGCGTGTTGACTGAAGCGGTGTGCCGGGAAGTAATCGGCGGCATCCTGGAGCGCGTCACAGGCGAGAAGCTGCGCGAGGCCACACTGCGCGAGTTCTGCGCGGAATGGCTGCGTGGCAAGACACGCTCACGGCAGGATGCCACCAGCGTTCGCTACGGGGCCACTGTAAAGCGCTTCTGCGACTTCCTGGGCGCCAAGGCGGACTTGCCCATAGCGGGGATAACACCTCGCGACTGCCAGAGGTTCTATGACCATCTGGCCGGGGAGAGCCTCGCCCCGGCGACCCTGGTGGTTGAGATGAAAACAATCATCAGCCTTTTCAACCATGCCCGACGCCTCGGATTGATCACGACAAACCCGGCGACCGCAGTTGAATTGCCCGAGCGCATTAAGCAGGTCAAGCGGCAGACATTCACGGCAGAGCAGGTGCAGTTACTCATTGACGCAGCCAAGCCCGAATGGAAGACGGCAATCCTGCTTGGCTACTATGGTGGGCTGCGGTTGGGTGACGCAGTGGCGTTGCCTTGGTCTGCTGTTTCGTTCACCGGCAACAAGTTGGTGGTTGAAACGCACAAGACCGGCGAGACGCTGGAAATCCCCATGCATCCCACACTTGAAGCGCATCTAACCAGGTTGGCGGGCGATGAGACGGGCGCCGTCTGCCCCACGCTGGCGGCGGTGCCCGTCGGCGGGCGCAGCGGCCTCTCAAAGCAATTCCTCGCGGTCATGCGCGAGGCGGGCATCGGCAACAACGCGGTGGACACGGGCGGGCAGCGGAAGCTGTCGCGGCTGTCTTTCCATGCGCTGCGGGCCTCGTTCAACTCCACCTTGCACAACAAGGGCGTGGACCAGGAATTGAGGCGCAAGCTCACCGGCCATAAGAGCGACAGTGTGAACGATCGTTACACCCAAACCCAAATGCAAACGTTGCGCGAGGCCGTGAACAAGCTGCCAGCCCTCAAAGCATGAAGAAGAAACGCACGCGGAAACCAAAGGCCGGGATGTCGGCCAACCCCGCCGACCGCGAGGCCCTGCGGCTCCGGGATGAAGCACTCGCGGCGATTCACAAGCTTGCGGCGTGCGCCCGAACTGGCCACCCGATTGCGGCGAACTGGCTTGGCAGCCTGCCTATGTTGGCCACAGACAAAGCGATTGCGATTCTGAGGGATGCCCCCAACTCACCCAACTTCCTGGGATATTGCCTGGCTGGAGCCCTTACCGACGCGGTGGCACGCTTGACCGAGGGCGCGAACGCACGTCCGGCGCAATTCCAGGACTTTGCAGATCACCACACACACTGGCCGATGCTCCGGGAGCTGGGCTCGCGTGGCGGAAGGCGGGACACGTTCCCCGCACTCTCCGAAAAGATCGGCCTGGGCGCCAACTTGGGGCTGCGGCGGGATCGCCAGTTGAAACGCGACCTCGATGCGAACGGAGCTGTTGCGAGTGCGGTCGGACAGATCGCCATATACCGAAAGATGGCAGCGCGATACCCACACGAGCCCCCCACCTGGGCGAGAAACTGGGGAGAATTGCCGCCGCTAACAGGGAACCTAGCCGCCTTGCGCGTCTGGTGGAAAGAGTTGAAGCCACTGCTCGAGGATCATTGGCGCGGATCGCGCCCCGGGCTTGCCCGCTACACCAAGCAAGGGCAAAAGCACTGGGACCGTTATAAGTTGCCCAGCGTCACAGCCAAAGCGATCAAGCCCGACCTTCGAGCAAAGAACCTATTTTTGACGGCCTGCCGCAAGGCACTTGAACGAATGGCACCGCCGATTACGCACAAACGGCGCAAAAGGGCGTAGCCCTCTCGCTGGCGCCCGCAGGATCTCGCCGTATGGTGCGAGCATGGCCAGTTTCAAAACCAATTCAAACGGCGCCCAGGCGGGCACGCCGACGTTGCCAATTGCCCCCGCTTTCATCCGCATCCCCCGAGCCGGGACGCGCGACCCTTACACCGGACTGACACGCACAGCCCTCTTTGCGCTGGTCAAGGACGGCAAGGTCAAGTCCATCTCTTTGCGACAGCCGGGGTGTAAACGAGGCGTGCGACTGATTGACGCGCGCTCGCTGGTGGAAACCATTTCTCAAGCCGCGTAGGGAGGAACTGACTTGAAATAGATTCGCCGCGTTTTCCCTTCCCAGGAGCGCGGCGAAAAAACGAACCGATGCCACACGCTACCACCGCCCGAGGCACCGTCAAGCCTGCTCCCCCGGCCTTTGTCTGGGCGGACAAGTCTATCCTGCGCAGGATACGGGAGGAGGTTGAGGACTACGGCAGCGCGCTTTGTATATATTTCGCACTGTGTTGCGTTGCGTCTGACACCGAGCGCGATCAATTTCAGACTACGCACCAGTGGCTCGCGCACTTGGCCGGGGTTAGCGTGCCTACGGTCAAGCGCCGTCTGGCCGATCTACAGGCCGCCAAGGCCGTGGAAGTCCAGACGCCTGCCATGAAAGCGCCTTGCGCCTACCGCCTTTTGGCTCCGCAAGGACACACCCGCACGCTAGTTCAGCATGACCTAACGTTAGCTCACGGTACGGGCCGCGCCGCGAGCTACATCAGAAACAACAGTGCAGCAGCAGACAGGAAAACCAAACAGCAAGCCCAACTCCCGGAAGCTTGGGTAGCTGAACTGCAAGACGATCCGGCGTATCGGCAGCTTTCCGTTGCCGTGGAACTTGCCAAGGCCCGGCGCTGGTGCGAAGTGAATCACCGCCAATGCACCCGGCGTTTCTTCGTCTCCTGGCTGAACCGCTGCCGGCCTGCGTCGCCAGGTACGGCCCGAGGCAACCGCAGGTCGGATGCCGCTTTACTGGCGCGGCTGTCCGACCTCCGCGCCCAACTAGCCCGCGAACTGGACCCTGAGGCTGGGGCCAAGCTCCAAGCCGAACTGGCGCAACTGACAAGGGGAGGGCAGGCGTGAACGACGCCCTGCCCCCCCACAGTGAGCTGGCTGAGTGGTCCCTTGTCGCTTGCGGCTTGGAGAAGCCCGCGCTCCTGCCTGCCGTTCTGCCGGAAGTCTTTTACTGCGAGGCTGCACGCCGCGTGCTGGTCCGCGCGCAGCAGCTCCACGCCGAGGGCGTGGTCGAGCGCGATCTGCAAATCGTTGTCCAGATGGAACTCTCACGGGTAGCGCCGGAGCTATTCACGCGCACCATGCAAGCCTTGAACGACTTGCCCAGCCCGGAGCCGTGGACGGTTTACCGGGATGAAGTCGAAGCGCTGGCCGAGCAACGCGCCGCTTTGGCACTGGCCGCAGACATTGGCCAACGGGCAGCAGCAGGACGGTTCGACCCGGCGACACTGGCCGAGCGCGTCAAAGCTATTGCCCGCCCGCGTGCCGAGACGTTCAACATCGGGGACGCCGTGCGGGATGCGGTTGAACGGATAGAAGGGAGCTACGATAACCCGGAAGCGGATTATGGTGTCCGCAGTGGGTTGTCGGGGCTTGACCGCATTACCCGAGGCTGGAGGCCCGGCGAGCTTGTGATTGTTGGTGCTCGGCCAAGCACGGGCAAGACCACGTTCGCCTTGAACTGTGTCGCCCAGGCTGTGCTGCGCGGGAACGTGCCCAGCGTGTTCTACTCGCTGGAAATGCCCACGGGCCAGCTCATGCGGTCGTTGGTCATGTCCGAGGCCCACATCGACCGCGACGCTTTCCGCCAGCAAAGGCTTGTTCAGGGTGACTTCGACCGGCTAGCCCGCGCAGCCGCATTGCTGAGGAAATGCAGTTTGATCGTGCGTGACAACTTGCGGGATGTGGAAAACGTCACCGCCGATTTGGCGCGGCAGTTCCAAGACACCAGGAAGCCCGGTCTGGTGATCGTGGACTATCTGCAAATTCTGGGCTCCCGCGCCGCTGCCGCTGAAAAAAGATACGCTCAGGTTGGCGCCGTCTCTCGCGCCCTCAAATTGCTGGCGATGCAGTTCCGTGTTCCCGTGCTGGCGCTGGCGCAGCTCTCCCGCGAAGTGGACAGAACCGAGCGCGAGCCGGTCCTGGCCGACTTGCGGGAAAGCGGGAGCTTGGAACAGGACGCCGACATGGTGCTATTTCTGCATCCCATCGAGGCCCGCGTAGGCTTCAAGCCCACCCCGACGCGCTGCATCGTCGCGAAGAACCGCGTCGGCCCGCTGGGCAGCGTGCTGTTGTCCTTTCGGCAGACGCAGGGGCGCTTTTACGAGGCCGCACCAGATCATGCTGCCTAACAGCGATCTAACCGGCACACCGGAAACCATGCAGCAGGAATGCGACTTCGCGCTTGTCTTGCGCCCCGTGCCCGGTAACTGGCACACGCCGCCGGCTCAAAGGCTGCGGCTAACTTTGAAGGTGTCGCTTCGCGGCTTTGGACTACGGGCGATAGCCTGCCGGCCGCAACCCCGCCAGCGGGAGGCGGACAGAGCATGACCCGGCCCGGATTTTCCCCCCACTGTACCGCGCGCGCGAAGCATAGCGGCATTCCCAGCAAACACTTCCGGTTGGTGTGCTGGTTCCTGATCTACAGAGTGCCGCCACACGTGACCGACTGGGAAAGCTGCATACCCAAGGCTTGTCAGCACGCCAAGATGCTGCGCACGGCCTTTGACGCGGCAAGCAAGCGCTGGCCGCGCGAGCTTGAAAAGGTCGCCCGGAAGCGGGCACGCCGGCGGGCCTGGCTCAAAGCGCACGGCACGCTGCCGCAGGACTGGACCCCGCCCGACCCCAACGACCGCCGAACCGCCAACTATCCGGGCGCAGCCCTCCTAAAGCGCGTGCCCCTGGCCGAGTTGCGCCGCCGCCTGGAAACGGAATTCCCCGAGCTGTTCGCTGGAAGCCCGGACGGGTCCGAGATCCCGGATGAATCAGAATAGGGCCGCGCTAGGAGAGACTTAACTGCTGGCGCCAAAGCCTGCCGATTTCCTTGGCCTGGCTCGCCCGGACCTGGAGCTTGCGCAGCGGCTCCAGCTTTTCCAACCGCACGCACTCGTCCAGTTGCTCGCGCGTGCTCCGAACTGTTCCAATTGACAATCTCGCGGGCGTCCCCAATCCGTCGCTGGGCCTGTTCGTTGGTGGCAGGCGGTCGTTCATAACCAAACCATGCCCCGGTCGGATGCGGCTGGCAAGGCAGTCCGACTGCGTCTCCCTCTACCACCAGGTGGCGGTCGTCTAAGAGCCCGGCTTCAAAGAGGTGCCACTTTTGGGTTTGGGCGGGGTCGGGGTGGTTTCGGGCCGCCTGGAGTTTTGGATAGTCTTTTCGATCAACTCTAAAGGGGTGAAATGCGACCGCAGATTGCTCAACATTCGCACCAGCTTGTTGTGGCTCTGAGTGAACGGGTCCAATGGTTTCTTTGTCATACCCTCTTTCTTGTGTATCGCCTGCGCCGGTCTCTCGCCTGGAAAACTGAGGTTCGCCGGCGTCCGCCGCCTCCGCCTTCTCTTCCACCTGCCATCCTGGCTTTCCAACAGGATGATCCGCGCCCCGAAAATCCGCTCTAATTTCGCCGCAAGATTCGCCGGGAGCGCCTGCCCACTTCTTCGGCCATGCTCTCCCTCAACTGGCAGTGGATGAACGGGCTGATCCTCTCGATATCGAACAACCTTTCCAAGTTCTTCGGACTGAGGGGATTCGTTGAATTGGATAACGGCTCTCGCGTCCTCGATTCGTCGCCGGGTTTGCTCGCCTCGCGTCGCGGGTCGTTCATTGCTGACATGGTAGTTTCTTTCCGAGTCGGCGGCAAGCCTTTTCGCGTCGCTGCTCTCCTTCTTGAAAATTCCCATGTCGGCCAACGTGGGCGTTTCGTCGGTCAGTGGTTCCCGCTTGGCACCGGGGGCTTTGCTTCCCTTGCCACCAACATTCTTTTGGTTGCTGGCCAGCATTCCTCCATCTTGCGTTCGGCTTCCAGCGCGCAGGAACGGCAATGCTGAACCGCCTCCTCCCTCAACCTCTTGCGCTTGGTTCATTCGCCCGCTACGATGGCCACGTCCTTTAGCTCCTTTGCCTTCTGGATCGTGTTCGCCTCGGCCAGCATCACCGCCGCCTGGCTGAAAATAACCAGCGAACTCGTTTACCTGGCGCTCATGCTTCCCTGGTGCTGGCGGGTTAGCCGGCCCGTCTTTGCGGCAGGTTCTTTTCGTCCACCGGCAGCACAAACACCTTACGCCCCAGCCGGAACCACTGCACCTGGCCCTTCTTGATCAGCCGGTCCACCGTCTTCACGCTGATCTGATACTCCGCGGCAAACTCCGCGCGCGTCATCCTTTTGAGGGGTTCGTTCTGCATTATTCCTCCAGCATCACAGCGACTTCTGCTCCCTACAACGAGAATCGCGCAGCGCATCTTGTGGTGCCCCTGGTGGTGCAAAGCTCTGAGAACGAGCAAGCCCCTTGGCTCGCTTCAGTCTGAAGCGGTTCTTGGGGGAGACTAGCAGGAGGCCCAGCAGAAGCAGGCTCGCCAGGTTTGCCTCTGGGATTACGCTCCCCTGTAGCGTGTAAACCAAGGTCATGACGTCCGAAGCGTTTGGCGACCAATTGCCGTCGAGGGGGTAGCCGTCCGCTGCGATGGTGAGGGAGGGTGAGACTCCGTAGCCCGTAAACCACTCAAGGGAACCCGCGAAACCGATGTAGGGCGGGTAGCCAGCCGAAGGCGTCCCGAAACCCACCCAGTACGTTCCGTTGGCGGATAGGAGAATGGGGCTTAGGAGGGGGAAATCGTAGGGCGCGAGCCCCTGCCCAGCTAACTCTCCTGGCGCGAAAGATCTCTCGGAGGCGCCGAGCAAAGCGGCCGGAAGATTGTCTGAGTCCGAGAGAATGTAGGCGCTGAAGCTATAGGCCATCGGATACAGGCCATCCAAATAGAGGCTGACCGATGACACCTCGACGTCCTGTGCGCCAACTGTAAGGGCGCTCGCGTAAGACACGGGAACGCCTGGGCTAATAGCCGGGATGTTGAGAGGATTGGCGGGCGGCGTGTAGTCAAGGAGGGTTCCCGCTTCCGAAGCGCAGAGGGTAAGGCAGAGAATTGTCACCGAGGTTCTCATAATCAACCATTAGCTGCACGGTGATGCGCCGTGTCGCTCAACCCCGCGCTTCTGCCGGGGAAATTGCAGGCCCGCTTGTCTGCGCCGACGAGCAATCAGCAGAACGGCAGCTCCAAGGCCGACAAGCGCTAATGCCGTTGGCTCAGGTATCACCACGACCCATGCTTCCCCTCGGCCACTAGGGTTAACGCCAAAGCCAACGATTGTCGAACCGTCGTCGGAGATAGCCCTAGCGTAATCCAAAGACCACCCAGAAAGGTCCAGCCCGTACCTGTCTGTAAGAACGTTGGCCAACTCCTCCATTCCGTTGAGTTCATCCCAGACAAAGGCCTCTGGTCCGTTGTCCGTGTAGCTCATCCCGACAACCGTTCTACCATCGCCAGAAACGCCGTAGGCGCTGCTCTCGAAGTCACCTCCGGGGAGGTCCCCCAGCCCCACCATGCCACCGGATTCAGTCCAGCGAAAGGCTTCGGTGCTGCTCGGTGCGCTGCTGCTGCTCCCGCAGATCACACTGCCGTCGCGGGAGACTGCATTTGCGATGCTGTTGAAGGATCCACCCGGCAAATCCCCCAGCCGAACCGTTCCTCCCGCTTGAGTCCACCGAAACGCCTCCGAGGTTCCTATTCTGCCAACGATCACAGAGCCGTCAGGCGTGATGGCGTTCGCGCTTCCGAGGCTGCCTGAGAGGTATCGAAGGCCGGTGGACGCAGTCCAGCGAAATGGTGATCCGCTCGACATGCCGACTACGACCGAGCCGTCATACGACGCACTGTAAGCCGGCTGAACATCGCCCCCGGTCACAACGCTTCCCAATGGCTGCCACCCCGAGGCGGATGACCACATATAAGCCTCCGCATTACCCTGCGCACCCTGGGCCATGCCCACCACGACCCGACCGTCCCCAGAGACTCCCCTTGCGTCGCTGTTCGGCCCGGTGATGGGCCAAGTAACCGGCGGACTGCCCAAGCCGACCATTCCGCCAGCGGCGGTCCACACAAACGCCTGGTCGCCGTTGACGTAGGGTGTCGTGCTGCGCCCAACGACCACGCTGCCATCAGCCGAAACCCCAAAAGCCATGCTGTAGCTGCCGCCCAGCGTTCCAAGGCCGGTGAATGAAGCCGCATGCACAGCCGAGCCAAGGGCCAGCGAGCACACAACGGACAACAGAAGAGTCAGCCGTAGCGTTGCAGGCCGCGCGAGCGCCAGATCCGATCGAGCCCTGCGCAGGAACCCTCTCAGCAAACGCGCTGCGCTGGCTGTGGCGTGTTTTGGTCGAGCGGGGGCTACCGCGACACCCCGAAACGCCCTGAAAGGGCTCCTATGGACGCACGGACTTGGCTGGACGATTAACCTCCAAACAGGGGATGCCTGTATTACTACATGTCTTACTTTGGCCTCCAACCAGCGGCATACATGCAGCGAATCATTGATTCTATTGGTCATAGTGCATGTGGTGGCTGGGGGCGGAATTGAACCGCCGACACAAGGATTTTCAGTCCTCTGCTCTACCAACTGAGCTACCCAGCCGACGGGCGCACTTTGCCACAATCCGGTACCTAATAGCAAGCGCGGAAAAGGAGGCGCGGCGATCAAAGCGCGGATGACGCGCGCTGGCCCAGCGACCAGCACACCATTGGGCAGCATTGGAATCGTCGGGCAATCACGAAGATAGTCGTAATACTGAGCATTTCTCTATCGCGCAGCGGAGCACGACCGCATAATTTGACCGTATCCGATGAAACGACCCTTGGTTGGAGTGACATTGGTCTATGCAGGCGGACTGCTGCTCGCAGAGTGTTGCCAACCGCCTCTCGCCCTCCTTTTCGCGATCTCATTAGGTCTGGCAGGAGCGGCATTGTTCCTCGATCGAGCGCGGCCCTGCCTCCTCTGGGCGCTGCTGTTTTTCACGGGGTGGACAAACCTGGTCTGCCGCACGACTTCCGTTTCGCCGCACGACCTGAGGCTGACGCAGGGGAAGACGGCGCAGTTGGTCACCGTGCGCGGCAGGCTCCGCGAGACGCCCGGACACCGGATCTACGTCCGGGACGATAAGGAAACCGTGCGGTCCATTGCGCAAATCCGGGTCAGCCATCTACTCTGTCGCTGCGCCGACTGGCGAGCGGCATGCGGCGAGGTCCTTGTCATCACACCGGCGCGGCTGCCGGAGGATATCTTTGCAGGCAGGCTGGTGGAGGTTGCCGGGGTCCTGGCGCCACCGCCGACCCCTGTCGCCGAGGGCTTGTTCGATTACGGCGCATACTTGCGGCGACAAGGCGTTCACTATCTGCTCAACGCCTCTACGACTAATGATTGGCGCCTGCTGGACGCCAGATCATTTCGGCCGCTGGGAGATCGATTCGTGGAGTGGGCGCGCACGACGCTGAGGCGGGGCTTGCCGGAGGAAGACGAAGCTCTGCGTCTGATCTGGGCGATGACACTTGGTTGGAAGCCGGCGTTAACCAATGAGGTATATGAGCCATTTATGCGCTCCGGCACTATG
>Ga0116155_10000549_pt1 | contig 30594 bp, 30 predicted proteins | sample AD_UKC032_MetaG_FD_89890 | JGI IMG/M metagenome (GOLD analysis project Ga0116155, IMG submission 89890) | Active sludge microbial communities of municipal wastewater-treating anaerobic digesters from USA - AD_UKC032_MetaG | ecosystem: Engineered > Bioreactor > Anaerobic > Digestate | place: USA...
AAAAATGATTAAAAGTCCGAAGACAAGATCGGGCCTGTGGCGGAGAAACGGATTAATTGTGTTTCAGTTCTCACTGTCAATATTCCTGATCATAGCTTCCCTGGTCAGTTTTAAGCAGTTTAACCATATAAGACAGATAAACCCGGGTTTTGATAAGGAGAATGTTATTTATTTCAACCTGGAAACAGAAAAACCTGATTATCAAACATTGAAAGAAAGGATACTTAAAATACCAGGTGTGGAAATGGTGGCTGGAAAAGAGTATTATTCGCCAACAATTCTAAATACATCGGCGGTCAATCTGCCGGGAGAAGAAATTGAAACTACAACATTTTCGGTGCATAAGGTTGATGAAGATTTTTTTTCATTACTGAAAGTAAAATTTACTGAGGGACAAAACTTCTCAATGGATTCAAAAAGTGAATGGAATGAAACAGTTATAATCAACCAGAAAGCAAAAGAACTTATTGATGGTAATCCTGTGGGACAGATTCTGAAGTTCTGGGGCAGACAATTCAGAATTACCGGAGTACTGGATGAGGCTAATTTCAGGTCCGTAAATGCAAGCATTCAACCCGAATTGTATGTTTACACAGATTCTCCCGGCTTTATTTTTGTCAGATACAATAATACCACATCAAACTCAATCAATTATCTGGCAGACCAGGTAAAGTCAACAGTAAAAGAATTGTACCCTGAGGCCCCTTTTGATTTTAAGTTTTTGGATGCAACCTATGCAAAACTTTATGAAAATGATAAACGAGTCGGAACCATTTACGCTATTCTTACAACTATTGCCATTCTTATTTCCTGCATAGGACTGTTTGGACTGAGTTCATTCAGTTCTGAAAATCGTACCAAAGAAATCGGTATTCGTAAGATCAATGGGGCGAAAATTTCTGAAATATTAATAATGCTAAACACAGATTATATTATCCTGATTACAATCTCCTGTTTAATTGCTGTACCCCTCGCCTGGTATGCCATGCACAAATGGCTTCAGGGCTTTGCCTGCAAGACAGAACTGAGCTTGTGGCTATTTGTATCAGCCGGAATTATTGCACTGATAATTGCTTTATTGACAGTAAGCTGGCAAAGTCTCAGGGCAGCTACAAGGAACCCGGTGGATGCTTTACGTTATGAATAAAACCTGCGGCTCAGGGGGCTTAAGCCCCCTGAAGGTAGGCGGTGTCTCCTGCCGTTGGCTGAAGCCAACGGTAACACAAATCCTTTGGAAAGTACCCCGGAAAAATTGGGCGAGTCACTGCTTGTTTCTTGCTGTTACCGTCAGTTTCAACTGACGGTTCAGAAAGCCCCTCCCCAGCTGCCGGGACTTTAGTCCCAAACCAGGGCAGTAAGGTATAGCAGCCACCAACTGGCAAACATCAATCCATCCCTCAAAAACCTCGGACAAAACATAAGAATTACGTAATCTGGAAATAACCCGGAATCCTGTAATCATGACTGGCAAAAGCAAAACAAGATAAATAATAAGACCTTAACAATGCAAACAACAAGATCATTGAATTTTCCGGGACTTATACCGGCTGTATTCTTCATTATTATGCTGGCAGCAAGCTGCTCAAATAAAAAGCCAGCTCAGGGAAAAGATGAGAATACAGTCTTACCTTACCCGCATATAATTGAAATGAACGAAGGGTTCAGCAATCCTTCAGAAATCAAGCTCAGTGAAATAGCAGACAGCATCAGATATGTTGTCCTTTCGAAGGATAGGCAGGAGCTGATCGGGGATATAAGTAAAATCCAGATATCTGAGAAATATATATATCTGAGGAGCAGTTCTGACGGCCTGGTCAAACGGTTTGACATGAACGGGAAATTCCTCAATTCCTTTGGAAACAGCGGAAGAGGTCCAAAAGAGTACCTGCCGGGAAGTGTTTTTACAACAACAGCAAATGATGATGAAATAATTATTTTCCGAAGTGCAATGGACAGCTACCTGGTGTTTGAACCAAATGGCAATTATGTTGAAACCGTCGATTTCCCTGTTTCCAGGACCATGTTTGATTTCAGAAGTCTTTCCGATTCAGCCTTTCTCTGTACTTTCTTTTACATCGGTTCAATAATGAAAGACAGGATTTCAAATCCCTTTAATTGTTCAGCCGGAATATTTGACTACAATGGAAATCCGGTTAAAATGATTGAACATCCTTTGAAAAATGCTGACATTTCAAAGTCTGACGCAGGAAATATAGTCTCAATGGCTCCGTCCATTACCTTCTTTGATAACAGGATCGTTCTTATGCCGGACGGGGATACAATTTACGAAATCGATTCAAAGTCGATATTCCCGGGGTACGTTATAAACTGGGGAAACATCCCTCATAATCAAACCAATGAAGATTTCTTTTTCATGCAATCCGGGCCTTCGGACAAAGCCTCAGTCTGGAGTCTGATTCTCGAAACCCGGGACAGGACATTTTTCAGAGTTACACGAGGGACTGAGTACTATATTTTTGAATATAACAAAATCAGCGGCTCAACAAGATCGATGACTATTGACAGGGATAAAGGATTTATAAATGATCTGGACGGAGGTGACAGTTTTTTCCCTTACTATACAAACAGAACAGGTGATATCTGGGTCATTGAAGAAGGTGCTTTCAGTTTCAAAGAAAAAAACAACCCGGAGTTTTTGGATAAGTCGGAAGCAGTATATCCTGAGATGAAAGAAAAACTCAAAACATTTACAGATAACCTGAAACAGGATGATAATCCGGTTTTAAAGATTGTCTATCTTAAAAAACACACAGTACAAAAGTAACATGAGGATCAGCTGATACGGACAGGCAGCATACCGGGCTCAATTCAAACTTTTCATGTCTATGATTAATCCAGATGAAATTAACCTTGGCAGTGTTCAGGAGACAATGCTGCTGCCATTATGGGGAAGAGCTGTTGAAACTCTTAAGCCCAGGCCTCTTCTTACAGACAATAAGGCGGTTGAGATAATCAACAGCATTCATTATGATTTCTCAACAATCGCAGACAATATCAGCAAACTATCCCGTGTTTCATGGATTGCCAGAAGTATCTTTTTTGACAAAAAAATATCGGAATTCATCTCTGCCAATCCATATGCAACAATAGTAAATGTCGGTTGCGGACTTGACACAACTTTTGACCGTATTGACAATGGAAAAATCAACTGGATAGACCTTGATCTTCCCGATGCAATCGAACTTAGGAAACAGTACTTTAAGGAATCCGCCAGAAGACGTTTCATTGCAAAATCAGTATTTGACACTGCATGGTATGATGAAATACCGGATAAGGACAAAGTGATGCTGCTTGTTGCCGGGGTTATTTATTATTTCGACGAATCAGAAGTCAGGAAACTGTTCAGCGAAATTCATACATCCATTCCGGGGGCAGAGGTCATTTTTGATCATGCATCCAAATTAGGAATAAAACTATCCAATGAACAGGTAATCAAAAGAGGCGGCATGAACGAGTCGGCTTACCTTAAATGGGGAATAGATGATATTTATGAAATAGAAAAATGGGATAGTTTCATTAAGGTGATCAGCAATATGCCAATGTATAAAGAGCATAAAAAGAAATACCCCCTGACTAAGAGAATCGGGATGAGCATTGCCGATCGGCTTAAGGTTATGTCGCTGGCCCACACCAGGATAAGTTAATTTTTCACCTGCCGTCGGCTGAAGCCAACGGTAAAATAAACCCTTTGGAAAGCAACCCGGAAAAGTCGGAAGTGTCACTTTTAGGTTCTTCCTGTTACCGTCAGCTTCAGCTGACGGTTCAGAAAGCCCCTCAGCTGCTGCCGGGACTTTAGTCCCGTACCAAAACAAAGGGGGCTTAAGCCCCAGGAAGCCGATATTTCAGATCTGTTGCCTCCACAGTCAGGTCATCAACCCTCTCTTTCGAGTAATGGCTGTATATTGCAAATGTCGTGTAAATGTCGTGTTTTTGTAGTTGGAAAGTTACCCTTATAAGGCTGACATTTGATTAAAAAAGAAAATGAAAACAGGAAGACTGATCAAGGAATTAAGAATCAAAAAAGGGATGACCCAGGAAGAGCTGGCTGAGAAAACCGAAGTCAGCGCCAGGACAATACAACGGATTGAGAACGGTGAAGTGGATCCCCGGGCTTATACCCTCCAGATGATCGCCAAAGCTCTTGAAGTTGATTATAACCTGTTTGTAGAAAATGAACCGGATGAAGAACTGGAAATCAAACAGGCAAACTCAAATACCTGGCTGGGACTTTTACACTTCAGCGGTATTATCCCTCTTATCTTCCCTGCCGTTATAATATGGCATTATAAAAAAGACCAGATAAAAGGGATGTCCGAACATTACAGAGACGTTGTCAGCTTCCAGCTGAAAGTCTGGGTTGCCATTCTTGCCACATCATGGATTTACTGGAAGTCAGGTCAGCCCATACCACTGATCCTGGTGTTCCTTGTGAACTGCATGTTTTCGATATTCAATACCATAAAAGTAGTATCGGGAGAATCTTACATGCATTTCCCTGCCCGTAAATCAGAAGGTAAAAATGAAAAAGCAAATCGTTAAAACTGTCCTGGATGTCATACTAGAGATTCCCGGATATGCTTGACAATCTCCTTAAAAAGTAAGAAATGGATATCCGGTTAAGAACAATGACTAAAAATGACTGGCCTTCAGTAGCCGAAATCTACAAACAGGGCATTGAAACAGGCAATGCAACTTTTGAGACAGAAATCCCTGCCTGGGAAAAATGGAATGCCGGACATCTCCCCGGTTGCAGAATTGTTGCAACTATAGATGATTCGGTCATTGCATGGGCAGCTTTGAGCCCTGTTTCAGGAAGATGCGTCTATGCAGGTGTGGCAGAAGTAAGTGTTTATGTTGCAGATAAATTTCAGGGATTAAAGATCGGAACAAAACTCCTTGAAAGAATTATTTCTGAAAGCGAGCGTGGTGGCATCTGGACACTGCAGGCAGGTATCTTCCCTGAAAACAAAGCCAGCATCAAAATGCACGAGAATCTTGGATTCAGAATAGTTGGATTCCGGGAACTTATTGGCAAAATGGAAGGAATCTGGAGAGACACCCTGCTTCTTGAAAGACGAAGCAAAGTCGTTGGATTATAAATTTTAAATATTACCCTTAATATTACAAACAGTGCAAAGCGGTAACCAAAACCTTTTCCCGGGATATTGGTTCAAGTAAAGACAAACCTGCTCACATTTAACAGATAAAAGCTATAACATATCCCCAGACTTCACTGGTATAAAATTTTATTGACTTCCTGAAACTTGTGGTTTAACTTTGATGGAATTTTTGGAACCTCAGTTGTAGTCATTTAAAACCCGCTATATGAAAAAGCTGGTTTGCTTTATGTCAATCCAGGTTTTGGCAGGGACTTACTGTCAGCCTGACGTCCGGGACAAAAGGAATCACAAAAATGCTATTAGCAGTCGAACCTATGAAGACTAATTACCTGAGATATTTGCCATTCCTGTTCATGATCCTTTTTTTATCTCCGGCACTCACCACCGCCCAGCCGGTAGATTCAGAATCACTGAAAATCCCCAGATGGTATCTTTCATTTCAATATCTGGGGCTGACCTTTCATCCCGGCGGAGGGACTACTCCCGAAATATATCCTCTTAAACTGGACAAAAAAGCCTACCTCGACCTTGAAATAGGGGTGACAGCTAATCTCGACTATTCCCTGGGCAAATATGCATTCGTCCGCTTGTCGTCTTCAATATACAAGGATTGTGCTTTCGTCACAGCCGGATGCATCCATATGGGGCCAAGAGTTCAATATAAATGGAAGAAAAATGGTTTCAACCTGGGAGTAGGTCCAATTTTTAGTTTCAGAGAGGACTGGCATCAGTTCCCGGAATATACAACTGATGATTTCTATGGCGAAAGAGTTCATGGACGCTGGCAGTATCGTTTTTTCCCTGCTGCTATTGAACTGGAATATCTCCGCAAAATTAATGACCGTCTGGAATTCCAGTATTCGATCGTTCCCGGAGCTCCTCTGGTAATTACTTCTGTGTTCGGCATTCGCTTTAGGATTTGAAGAAATTGCCTTCAGTAATCACCTGCTGCAAGGGCAGTCGCGCCACAACGATCCTGAGGAAACAACACATAATTGGATAAGAATCCACTAAAAACTTTTGAAGGCCACTTCCATTCAAATACGACAGAAAACAAAACCCGACAAAGCAGGAACAATATGAATATGCTGAGAATAGAAAAAATTACCGGAAACAAGAAACAGTTTCTTGACTTATTGCTGCTGGCTGACGAGCAGGAGAATATGATTGACAGGTATCTGCCGGGCGGAGACCTGTTTGCTTTATATGATGATGATTTGAAAAGTGTTTGCGTTGTTGTGCCCGTAAACAGTGAAACCTGCGAGTTGAAAAACATAGCGACATACGAGAAATATCAAGGTAAAGGGTACGGCAGAGCATTGATAAATTTCATTTCTGATTTCTATAAAAACGACTACAAAACAATGCTTGTCGGGACAGGCGAAACGCCGGCAATCCTGTCGTTTTATGAAAGTTGCGGATTTGAAAAGTCATACCGGGTAAAGAATTTTTTTACAGACAATTACGACCACCCCATCTTCGAGGGCGACATACAACTTGTTGATATGATCTACCTTAAAAAGGATTTACAGCAAAGCAGGAATGTATTACAAACGAAATAAAAACGCTGAACAAATAAACACTAATTTTGACCTGCAATATCCAAAATTGGAGTCCGGCAGCGTTAATAAACTCGTTTGCCAATACTAACCGCCGGGCCCTGTTAAGGCATAAATTCCTTCACAAAAGATAATTACCATGAAAGAAACTTCTGCTATAATAAATGAGATCCGTTCTGTAATCAAGGACTGGGAACCAAAGCTTATCTCTCTGACAAAAGAGGAAATAACGAATTACCGGAACAAACAAAACCGGACTATTAAACAGATCCTCGGGCACCTGATAGATTCAACATCGAACAACACTCACAGGGTTATCCATTTACAGTATCAGGAAAGTCCTTTCTCTTTTCCAAACTATGCCACGTTTGGAAATAACGATCGCTGGATCGCCATACAGAATTATCAGAATGAGGATTGGAACGACATGATCCAGCTCTGGAAATATTCTCTCATTCATTTCTGCCATGTAATCACTAACGTCAGCGACGAAAAACTTGAAAATGAGTGGATTTCAGGTCCTGAAAAGAACATCACACTCAGAGCCATGATTGTTGATTTCCCCGGACATCTTAAATTGCATCTTACAGAAATAGACGAATTGATTAACGTTAAATCCTGACCCGATGAAACCCCTGGTAACATTTGACGCATCATTGATCGCCCCATACGGCATGAATTGCGGAACATGCATAGGATACTTAAGAGAAAAAAATACCTGTCCCGGTTGCAGGGTCCGCTCAGAAGATAAAGCAGTTTCTGTCCTCAGATGTATAATTACAAAGTGCGAATACCTGGCAGGGACAACATCAAAACGAAGGACCTGCCCGGGATGTGGATCGACTTTAAGCGTTCATCGATCCACTTGTTTAAAATGTAATATTGATAGCACAAAGTACAGACAGTAACAGCAAAACCCCAATTGAATTATGGAAATTAAAATTCAACCTCAAAACGCACTTCAACACCAATAGACCTTGTAAAACAGATATGCCGGAAAGAAAAATGACAAACAAAATGATGAATGCAAATTGAAAGAATTGATAATAACACCGAATTTTAAAGAAACTGTTTAGTTACTCTGGTTTTAATCATATGAGAATAATTTTAATCCTCTGGTCATTATTCCTTTTCACTATTTCCTGTCGCAATGATGATATTCCTTCTCCAGAGAAGAAAGAATTGAAATCTGAAAAAAGACTAATGGAAGAAATTATCTCTCCTGATTTTATAACACGAGTTGATAATAAATTGATTATTGCCAGTCACCTGTCGGATACTATGTTATATGTATATTCGTTACCCGATCTAAAATATCTGCATAGTACCGGAAAGAAAGGCAGAGGACCTGACGAGATTCCCCTGTTTCCGATGTTCTGTGAATCGTTGAATCAAACACTTTACGTTTGGGGATATGGGCCAAGGACAATCAGAAAGTTTGAGATAGATCAGTATGGAGAATTGAAACCCGGTGATACAATAAATTTACCCAAATATGAAGCGTTTAATTATATGCACATTTTCAATGATTCTCTATTAATTTACTATCTGGATGATAATCTTGAAATTGTCAAGGTTGACTTAAAAAATGGAGAGTATCTGGATAATATTCAAATGGAAAAAGATAACCATAATGAATCATTCTATAATAGCAACAGAGGTACTATTGCAGCAAGTGATTCATTTGTAGTATTTGCTTATTTCTTTAAAAAACAAATCGATATATATAGACTGAATGATTTCGGATTACATAAAAAAATTACAGGAAATTATGAGTATAAAGCTCCGGTTTTGGGGGATCCCAGTACTCTGGTCTATTATTATACCCGGGTTGTCGCAAGTGAGAATTTCTTCTATGCTTTATGCAAGAATAATAAAAACAATAGTGCTGTAATGGAAGTATATGATTACAATGGTTCATTTGCAAAGGAATTTACATTTGATATAACACCGGAATTATTTGCAGTTGACGAGAATAATAAGACGATCTATGGATTTGCAAATGATGACAAATTTGAACCATATCTATTGAGATTCAGATTTTAGAATCAGAATTCTGTGTTTTGAACATCAAATTACATTTTGACTTTAACCGAATTGACTTTAAATGAAAAAAGTATAGTTGCTATTGGCAAACGGATTTGAGACTATCGAAGCAAGTGTCTTTATAGATGTTATCGGGTGGAATCTTGCAGAAGGTGATAACTCAACTGAATTATCTACTTGTGGATTAAAAAAAGAAATTAAAAGTTCATTTAACCAGAGATTCAGGTAGGATTACACTGATTGATGAAGTTGATATTAATTCATTTGATGCATTGGCAATTCCCGGCGGATTTGAGATTTATGGATTTTACAATGATGCTTATGATGACAAATTCTTAAATCTGATCAGGGCCTTTAAATCAAGTAAGAAGATTATTGCATCAGTTTGTGTCGGAGCTTTGCCGGTTGGAAAGAGCGGCATATTAAAGGATAAAAAAGGGACGGTTTACAATAACCCGGTCAGAAGAGAAGCACTAAAAGGATTTGGCGTTAATGTGATTCATCAACCAATTGTAATGGATGACGATATTATTACTTCATGGAATCCTTCAACAGCCATAGATGTTGCTTTTTTGTTATTGGAACTTTTGACAACGAAGAATAATGCTGACAAAATTCGCCAGTTAATGGGATTTAATGATTGAAAAATTAACCAGCCATAATGCAGTGCCACGAAGCTGCACAGGTAAAGAAAAGGAAAATCCCGGGGACTGGGACGAAACGCCACATACCGCCAAACCTTGTGGGAAAGAAACAAGACTGCAACGAATAATCAGCATAATTAACGCAAAATATGCAACGAATAATTTTTCATTCGACAAATAATTGATATATTTGTCGCAAAATATGCAACGAATGAAGGCATTTATTCATCAACAGCTCAATTGGCCAAATTTCTCCTGGGAGAATGATGAGATTGTTAATCTGTTGAGTGAAGCAAGGAATTTACAGGGCAGACTCATAGGGAAAATGGAATCTTTAGGATTCGACCTAAGGAATGAAGCCATACTTGATACTCTGACCCTTGATGTAATAAAAACGTCAGAAATTGAAGGAGAATACTTAAATCCTGACCAGGTTCGCTCCTCAATTGCCCGTAAGTTGGGAATGGAAATAGCAGGTTCCGTAGAATCAGACAGAAATGTTGACGGAGTAGTTGAAATGATGCTGGATGCTACACAAAATTATTCTGATCCGTTAACAGCAGAAAGACTTTTTAACTGGCATGCGGCATTATTCCCGACAGGGAGAAGCGGAATGTATAAGATAACGGTTGCTGGTTGGCGAAAGGATACAACCGGACCAATGCAGGTTGTATCGGGAGCTATCGGGAAGGAAAAAGTGCATTTCCAGGCACCAGATTCTTCATTGGTTGAAAAGGAAATGAATCTGTTCCTGGATTGGTTTAACAATTATCTGAAAATTGATTTAGTAATAAAAGCAGCTATTGCCCATTTATGGTTTGTTACAATACATCCGTTCAATGATGGTAATGGCAGAATAACACGAGCGTTGACGGATATGTTATTGGCTCAATCGGATAAAAGTAATCAGCGTTTTTATAGTATGTCGGCACAAATAAGAACAGAAAGAAAAGAGTACTATGAAATTCTTGAAAAAACACAAAAAGGGAACCTTGATATTACAGATTGGCTGAAATGGTTTTTAAACTGTCTGATAAATGCTTTAAAATCGACTGATTCTGTGTTAGTCAGAGTTTTATCTAAAGCTGACTTTTGGGCTAGGCACTCTAAAACAATAATAAATGAAAGACAGAAGAAGTTATTGAATATAATATTAGATGGATTTGATGGAAAACTGACCTCATCAAAATGGGCCAAAATTGCAAAATGTTCAAAAGACACGGCGATAAGAGATATTAATGACTTGATAGAAAAAAATATACTGCAAAAAGAAGCTGCAGGTGGACGGAGTACAAATTATGAATTAAAGGGATTAATATGAAAGCATATCAGTAAATTGAGACTGGAGAAAACAAAACCGTGGACGACAATATTAATTTCGACCTTGTAGCTGACCTTTACGACAGCTATGTGACAGTAAATACTGATATCCATTTCTTTGTTGAAGAGACTTCACATTTTGATGATGAGATCCTTGAACTGATGTGCGGCACAGGAAGAGTATCAATTCCTTTATTGGAATCGGGGAAAAAACTCTGCTGTGTCGACTACTCAGAAAAAATGCTTGAGGTCTTCAGAAATAAAATCCAGGGAAAAAACTATCCTGTCAACATCATTCAGATGGATGTTACCGCCCTGGATCTTAATAAAAGATTTGGCCTGATCATTCTGCCATTCCACTCTTTATCCGAAATCCTGTCAACCGATCTTCAGTTTAAGGCACTGGAAAGGATTTCAGAACATCTTAAACCCGACGGAGTTTTTATCTGCACTCTCCAAAATCCGGCAGTGAGGCTTAAAACTGCTGACGGAATAACCAGAAAACTTGGAGAATTCAAACTGGATGAAGATAAAAAAATGACGGTTTCCTCTTCAAACAAATTCAATCCTGATACCGGAATCGTATCCGGATTCCAGCTTTATGAAATATATGATGCTTCCGGAACTCTGACAGAAAAAAGGATCCTGGAAATAAACTTCAGACCAGTTTCTTATCCTGAATTCAAAAAATTAATAACCTGTGCTGGTATGGAGATATTGGAAATATACGGGGACTATTCAAAAAAAGGATTTATTGAAGAGACCTCTGACTTCATGATCTGTAAATTAAGAAAGAAAAGCATCAGTCTTTGAATTTCCTGCCAGAATAACACTGCCTGAAAATCTTTTATAGTTTACTCCCCCTCACCTGTTGCCGGGACTTTAGTCCCGAAACAAAGCAAAGGGGGCTGAAGCCCCGGGAAACTGCGGAGTGTCTCCTGCCGTCGGCTGAAGCCAACGGTAACAAAAACTTTGGAAAGGAACCCGGAAGAGTTGGAAGAGACACTGTTAGTTTCTTCCCGTTACCGTCAGCTTCAGCTGACGGTTCAGAAAGCCACTCCCTGCTCCCGGGACTTTAGTCCCGAAACAAAGCAAAAAGGGGCTGAAGCCCCGGAAAGTTGCGGAGTGTCTCCTGCCGTTGGCTGAAGCCAACGGTAACAAAAAAACTTTGTAAACTAACCCGGAAGAGTTGGGTGAGTCACCGTTAGTTTCTTCCCGTTACCGTCAGCTTCAGCTGACGGTTCAGAAAGCCACTCCCTGCTCCCGGGACTTTAGTCCCGAACAAAGCAAAAAGGGGCTAAAGCCCCGCGAAGCTGCGAGGTGTCTCCTGCCGTTGGCTGAAGCCAACGGTAACAAAAAAACTTTGGAAAGTAACCCGGAAGAGTTGGGTGAGTCACCGTTAGTGTCTTCCTGTTACCGTCAGCTTCAGCTGACGGTTCAGAAAACCCAATCCCCGCTGCCGGGACTTTAGTCCCGAAGCAAAGCAAAGGGGGCTGAAGCCCCCTGGAATCTGGGGTTATCACTAACCCTGCAGAAATGATAGATAAAAAAAGTAGATTTAAACTTTAATATGATATCCCATGGAAGATAAATTAACAAAATCAGGAATCAAATCCTTTTTAGCCCCAATTCGCTGGATAGTCATAACTGCACTGGTATTTTTCTTATCATCCGGAGAAATCAACAATCTGAGAGTATGGATCTATTTTGTTGTTTATGCTGCCGGAGGCATTATAATAGGGATCATACTCAAAAGAAAATCGCCAAAACTTTTGAATGACAGAGGGAAAATGCAGGAGGGGACCAAACAATTTGACAAATATATTATTCTGACCTACTTTTTGTTTGCTATAATAATAACTCCTCTTTTTGCAGGAATTGATAAAAGATTCAATCTTACCGCTCCCTTGCCTTTTTTTTATTTGTATGCCGGTATTGTCCTATATATAATTTCAACAATTTTTTCTACCTGGCCAATGCTGCACAATCCATTCTTTGAAGGCACCGTCCGTATACAAAAAGAAAAAAATCACAAAGTAATAAATACCGGTCCGTACAGAATTGTGCGCCACCCGGGATACCTTGGAATGCTTCTGGGTTCAATATCATTACCTCTGGCATTTGGTTCGGTACTTGCATTTATCCCTTTGATAATTATGATCGCATTGGTTCTAATCAGAACATATTTTGAGGATTCAACCTTACAGAAGGAACTGACCGGATACTCCGAATATTGCAAAGAAGTTAAATACAGACTGATTCCTTTCATCTGGTAAATAGTATAACAACTGCCTGATGACAATAGATAAAGAAAATATCCCAATCCTTAGATCATTTAATCAGCAAATCGCAGCTTCAGGATTTAATACCGCAAAAGAAATTGCCGGCTGGATGGGAGCTGTGCAGGCTCAGGACTATAACATGGTAAAATGGGCCCTGGGGATTCGACTTAAAAATTCCACAGAAAATGAAATAAATGCTGAAATCGACGCAGGAAGTATAATAAGAACCCATTTACTGAGACCGACCTGGCATATTGTTTCTTCAGATGATATCTACTGGATATCGGATCTCACCTCATCGCGGATCAGATCTGCCGTTAAGTTCAGAGACAGGCAGCTTGGCCTTACAGAAAGTATTTTCAGAAAGTGTAACAGATTATTCGCGAAAACACTCAGGGACGGAAATCATCTTACCCGTGAAGAACTGATTGAGGAATTAATAAATGCCGGCATCGGGGTAGATAATAACAGAGCCTACCATATCTTTCTTCGAGCAGAGCTGGATGGAATTATTTGCAGCGGAAAACAAAAAAACGGCAAACCGACTTATGCCATCCTTGAAGAATGGGTTCCGGTTAAGAACAGGAAAAACAAAGATGAAGCATTAAGGGAACTGGCTTTGAGGTATTTTTCAAGCCGGGGTCCTGCTACGGTGCAGGACTTCTCATGGTGGTCAGGATTAACCCTGGGGAATTCCAGACTTGCCCTGGAACTCGCCAGGCCCAATCTGATATCAGACACAACTGAAAATATGACTTATTGGTTCGTTGATCCTTTAAATAACCAATCCCCTGATAATCAGGATGCTTTCCTTTTGCCTGCCTTTGATGAATTCCTGATAAGCTATCGCGACAGAACAGCTTCTTTATCGATGGTTCATAACAAAAAAACAATTTCAAATAACGGGATGTTTTATCCGGCCGTTCTTTGGGGAGGTTAGATAATCGGAACCTGGAAACGGGATATAAAGGAAAATCATATCATTCTGACACTTAACCTGTTTAAAGATTTCAGAATTGCTTCTGATAAAATCCTCAGGAAAGCAATATCCCGATATTCAGAGTTTTATAATAAACCGGTCAGAAATCCGGACCACTTCCAATAAGAGTAAGCGATCAACATCTGTAATCTCCGGGCTTTCCGGTTCCATAGGGTATCCGGGGCACTTACCGGTCATTTGAAAAAAGTGTAATATTTAATCTATCAACCTAAAGCAATCTGCCATGCTAATTGAATTGAAAATCCTTCAGAAATCAGGCTTAAGAAAATTATTCGGTTTAGGGGTGTTTCTGGCATTCTGTCTTGCTATTAATCAGAATGTGATCGTTGCACAGGAAATGCATGCTTCAAATACCAGCCCTGTCTATCCGGGAGGAAACAAAGCTTTACAAGAATTTATCAGTAATAACCTTAAATATCCTGATGAAGCACAAAAAGCAGGAGTATCCGGTACTGTAGAAGTAAAGTTCATGATTAATACTCAGGGAAAGGTGGAAAACACTAAAGTCATGAAAGGGTTAAGCAAGGAGTGTGATGCAGAAGCTGTCCGGTTGACCGGTCTGATTAACGGATGGTCACCAGGTACGAGGCAGGGAAAGCCGGTTAAAACCTTTGTTTGTCTGCCGGTAGAGTTTAAAGGAGAAAAGAAACTACGTCCCGCCATAATAACCGGCACGGTTGTAGAAAAAACAACTGATATCCCTCTTGAGGGTATTCTCATTATTATTAAGGATACTAATATTGGTTCGGTAACCGGACCCGACGGATCATACAGACTGGAAGTTCCTTCCGAAGCTGATTATCTTGAATATTTTGGCGTTGGGTATTCTACACAGGTACTGAAAATCGATTACCACTCAACTATAAATATTGAACTGGATCCCGAATACCTTATTGTAGACCTGCAGGATCCGGGCAAATAAAAAGTACCGGTTACAGACGAATACTTTAATAAAAGGAATTGTTGAGTCACTCCGGAAATCTGTTTGGTAACAGTTAAATCGTGCACTCAGGCGGCGGTGGTTGCTGTTGCGAATCAAGAATTTTTCCTGATTAAAAAAGGAAACATGATTTTCTTAAACGGAACAGGAATATCAGACAAGGGATTCCTGGATGAAACAGGTATAATTATAATTAACAACCGCTTCCACCAGGGAAAGTAGTGCTTTAAGCTGAATTACCTGAATGCCGGACTTATGCGACAACAAATAGCCTGTAGTACCGAACATCTCTTTACTTCCCCTTGTTTATTGATAAGAATTCCTGTACCCCGATGACAAAAGTTCCGCAGCACAGCGCCCTGACCGTTGTTCGCCGGATTACTGATCTTAAATGCAGGCATAGGGTACTTTTGGGTTACCCGCCTGACAGGCTGATAATTACCATTTTAAACAACAAATCAGGCTATGACAGAACTTGAAAAATACATTCAAACCTATTTCAGTGTAAGCAAGGATGACCTGACAAGGATCAGTACGTTTTTCAAACCAATTATCCTGAAGAAAGGGGAATATTACCTCAAAACCGGCAGATATTCCGACAGGCTTGGTTTTGTTCAATCAGGAATTATAAGAGAATATGTCATCATAAATGACAGGGAAGTAACGAAATGGATTTCAACAAAAGGGTATTTTGTGGTCGACCTGTCGAGTTTTATGTTTTCCCTGCCTGCCCGCTGGAATATCCAGGCTTTGACAGAATGTGAGATTTACATAATTGACAGTAAGGATTATCGAAGGATCGGTCAGATAATTTCCAGTTGGACAGAATTGGAAAAACTGTTCATTGCAAAATGCTTTACAGTACTTGAAGACAGAATTGTCACTCATCTGTCAATGACAGCGGAGGAAAGGTATGCTCAACTTTTCAATATCAATAAGGACTTGTTTAACCAGGTGCCCTTGCAGTACCTGGCTTCAATGCTTGGTATGACACCGGAAACACTGAGCAGGCTCAGAAAAAAGGGGTCAGCTTGACTTCTTGATTTTTGTCAAGAGCATGAACTTGCATTGTCCGGATCTTTGTGGTGTTAATATGGAGAACGACAGTTCTTCGGAATTCAGTAATGCTAACCGCAGTGAGTCTGACAATGTAAACAGGCTTTCCAGCACTAACATTTTTGACCATGAAAAGAATCAACAGCAAAGCACCGGTTAAATGCAGCAGGACAGTAACTGTCAACGCGAGCATAGAAAAAGTATGGACAATCCTTACCGACATCAGCAATTGGAAAACCTGGCAGACAGACTTCGGCAAATCGATAATGAACGGAGAACTGAAACCGGGAACAACATTTGACTGGGAATCCGGTGGTACAAAAATTCATTCGGCATTACATACAGTTGAACCGTTCAAATATTTCGGCTGGACGGGCAAGGCGTATGGCTTGCTGGCAATACATAACTGGACATTGACAGAGACTGACGGTCAGACAATTGTCTCGGTCGACGAGAGTATGGAAGGTTTTGTTGCTAAACTGTTCAGAAAATCATTCAACAGAAACCTTGAGAAGGGATTGCAAAACTGGCTCTCCATGTTGAAACAGGAATGTGAGAAGCAGCACAGGAAACAGGACAACATCCGGGTAAATAAACCTGGAGATAGCGAACCAGCTGGTCAACATACAAAAGGCAGGTACAGATTTTTAATGAGTAAGGCCATTTTGCTGATTGCGTTTGCTGTCTTTTACGGCAGAGCTTATTCTCAATTTATCGTAAAGGATACCCTGCCTGCATCTTTTGAATGGAGCCTTCACATACTGGACGTTCCATATATGGTTGATGCTGCAAAGACCGAAGCCATAAGAGCAGGCGGCTGGGGCCTTCCTCTGCCGGTTAAAGCGGAAGCCCGGAATTATGGTAATTTCTACCGTAACCTGAGCATGGAACAATCAACTGAAATGGCCCGAAACCTGCATGGCAGTCTTTATTTTGGGCACAATGTTCTCTGGAACAACCTGATTGAGCCAAAAAACACAAAGAAATACATACTGAACCGTTTTATCGCAAACCTTGCAGCCCTCGGTACCGATTATCTTGCCATCAGGCTGCCTTACGGATTTGCGTTTCAGCACGAGGAGTTTCACAGGGCAGTAATGTCTGCAAGACATGTTTACAGCTATGATGAGGTCTGGAAATTTGGCAAGGGGCTCGACATCGCTGTCACCAATGTAAAGGACGAGGACCTGATTTACCTTAAGTCGAATCATCCGGCTGATCAGGTGAGACTATCGGCAGCCGGCGTTGAAGGTGAGTATGCCTTTATGCAGCGGTTGAGAGAAGATAACTTTTTCAGGCAAACCGGCTACCCTTTTGTGGGTATTTCCCTGCTGGGCACTCTTCATGCTGTAAATTACGTAAATCTGCCATTTACCGACAGATTCAACTCCATTACTGACAGCATACTATCGCATGACAGGGACAATATCCTGGCAAGGGATTTTACCGGCTGGGATTTTTCTGCCTGGGCTTATGATCTGTTTACACCTGATGAGCCGTATGAGGCCCGTGGTACATGGCCAGGAGGCATTGGTATCAAACGTCCCGTGAAGGAGTCCGATCTTACTCCCGGGATGAAGGACTTTCTTAGAGAAACGGGGAATATGCAATACTTGAATTTTATATCTCCGTTTATGATCGGGATAAACAGGATTCAACTAAAGCCGGGGTATTTTTTCAATTTTGCATTACGAAGCGTCCCTGCATCATTTGGATACTATGCCGGCGGTGATTTCTTCCTTGACTTTAACGACCGGCAGATGATGATAAATCTCGGGATTAACAGAAGCAAAAGTCTGACCCTTCCATCGCTGGATGTAATCTTCTATAATATTATCAGACAAAAGGATGCCCGTTTTAACACAAACATCAGCCTCTCAGGATGGCTGCAGCCAAAAGATCAGATGTTTGCTGCCCATAACGCCGCTCCGGGGATGTCCGCCGGTTTGCAGCCGCGATTTTATATTACCAGGAGATTTTCACTGGCGGCAGATCTGTCTTATAAAACCAAAGGCTGGGTATTTGGCAACCCTTACCTCGATGAGAATTTTACATTCCGCCTTGGATTTGGCATCAATACCCGGTAAAAATGAAGCGACTTTTATTTGAGAACCCTGACTTAAAAAGTTGTGACCGGTAAATCAAAGACTATCAGTCTGAAATCTCCGGCTCTGGCAATTTACCAGTCATTGCTGCTTATACATGAATGCAGCGAAAGGTAATTATTCATGTCTCTTTATAATTCTAACCCTAAAAAAAGATTTTCATGAATAGATTCAGACTGGCAATTCGTCACTTGTTCCGGAAGGGAGAATACACTGTAACACGTATCATTTCCCTGGCCGCAGGACTGGCTTTCGGGATCATCCTTCTGGCAGAAGTTTTCTATTATTACAGCTATGACAGCTTTTATCCTGATGCCGGTCGCATTTATGTTGTACATGAAAGCTTCAAGCCTGACAAGACATCTGAAAAGCTGATGAGTTACCCGAGGGTCAGTGGAGCCATCGGTCCCGGCCTGAAGGCTGAGGTGCCCGGCATTGAAAAGGCCTGCCGCCTGAATTCAATAGGTAAAGATGTCTTCTATACCGAAAATCTTGACAGCTATGAAGCGGAAGTCTCACTGGCCGATGAATTCCTTTTTGATGTTCTGCCCCGTCCAGTACTAAGTGGAAATCCGGGGGAGATATTAAATACACCCATGTCATGCATGGTCTCGGATAAAATTGCTGAGGCAATCGGAGGAGAGGTCATCGGAAAGGTGATAACCCTGAAGAGATACCCCGATCAGAAACTTACCATAGCCGGTGTGTTTGAAGACCTGCCTGAGAATACCAATTATCACTATGATGTGCTGATCTCGATGGTTTCAACAAAGCATTTCACATGGGACGGGACCTCGAACTGGCTGGGCAATGACCGGTATTACACCTGCGTAAAGCTGGAGCCGGGATTCACTCCCGAAAACCTTGCTCCTGCAGTCAGAAAGATGCAGGAAGTGCACCAGGATATTGTGAAACTTGAAGAAGAACAGGGAGGTATGATCGTGAAATATTCCTTCCTGCCCATCCGAAAAATATATGCCGATAATGCAAGGGATATGATCATCATCCTATGTACCATAGCTTTTGCAGTTCTCTTTGTCTCGCTCATGAACTATATCCTGCTGACACTTAGTGCACTGGTAAACCATGCTAAATCATCTGCCATCCATAAGACATTTGGCGCTCAGACATGGAGACTCCATCAGATGATCTTCACAGAGACCCTGGTACTTTTCTTCATTTCTTTTACCACAGCTGTTCTCATCATTGCTGCCTTAAAACCGGTGGTTGAATCACAACTCCGGCATAGCATCCTTTCAACCCTGAATCCTTACGTTTTATGGCCGTTATTGCTGATTGTCTCGGCACTGGTGATTATTACCGCTTATCTTCCCGGAAGGTTTTTCTCGCGCATACCGGTGGCAACTGTTTTCCGGTCTTACAAGCTTAAAAGCAACAGATGGAAAATGGCACTGCTCGCCATCCAGTTCGCAGGTGCATCGTTCATCCTTACATTGATGATCATTGTCACTATGCAGTTCAGCAGGATGAAGAATGCTGATCACGGATACCGGACAGAGGGAGTCTATTACGGTTCAACAACTGGCATGGAAAGCAACAAGATACCTGCAGTAATGAATGAACTACGGTCGATGCCTGAGGTGGAAAAAGTGGGTCTGGGTAATTGTTTGCCTGTCGAAGGCGCTTCGGGAAACAACGTGAGATCGCCGGATGGACAGAGGGATTTGTTCAATGTGGCTGATTTTTACTTTGCTGATGAAAACTACCTCTCAATTCTTGGCATCAGGGTTTCGGAAGGATTGGATTTCTCCCCGGAAAATGCTGCTGTCAACGATGTTATTATTAGCGAAAAGGGAGCAGAGCTGCTGAAGATCAACAATGGCTGGAGTGACGGGGTTGTAGGGAAACAGCTTGAAATATCCGAACATGGCTCAACAACCGTACGCGGTGTCTTTCCCGATTTCACTATTAAATCAATGGCTGACCCGGACATGAGGCCTTCGGTGTTTTTCTATATGTCTGAAGAGAGGGCTTTGCAGACTTACATTAAGAATCCTGCGTTACCTTTTCTAATTCTGGTGAAAGTCAGTGAAGGATCCGAAGCAGGAATGAAAAAGAAGATAGCCGAGGTGATGAACCTGGGTATGCCTAACAGAGATGCCTCGGTCAGCAGCCTGGATGAAGACCTTCAGAACAATTACAGCTCCCAGAGGGGATTTCGAAATGCTTTGATGGCCGGAAATATTGTCATTCTGCTCATTACAATTATCGGGCTGCTGGGTTATACTACGAACGAGGCAACGAGGCACCAGAAAGAGCTTGCCATACGCAAGATAAATGGCGCCACGATGTCGGATATCCTGAGGATTTTTATTCTCGGACTGGAGTATATTGCAATCCCTTCCGTTCTGGCGGGCCTTATCGGAGTATGGTTTACTATCAACAAATGGATGCAGAATTTTGCAGTGAAAGTGCCGCTAAACTGGTGGCTTTTCGCTTTATGCAGTCTTGCAATACTGATCCTTGTGGCAGTGGTTGCTGCCATAAATTATTACAGGATTGCCAACCGGAATCCGGCTGAGGCATTAAGATATGAGTAATGCTGACTTGATTTGCCCGGAACTGATCATTAAGCACAATCACTGGGGCCGCGAACTGGCCTGCTGGAAGTAACCCTATTCTTCTGAGTAAAATCATACTCCAAATGATTATGTGTACATAATCATATGTCATGTTTTGATAACCTGATGAAAGACTTCTAAAACCACATTTTTTTGTAGCGTTTGAACCGGTTGATGCATTTATAGAACAACAAACGAAAGGTATGTCATGCCTGAAGAACTGATAGAACGAATTAAAAGAAAAGATAGAAAAGCACAGTTTGAATTCTATCAACGCTATTCTGTCCCCTTGTTCAGACTGACTTACAGATATATCACAAATGAGCAGGACGCCGGAAGTATTGTAAATATGGCCTTCTTTAAAATATTCGGTCACATAAGGGATTTTAACTATAAGGATCCGGACAGCCTGATGGCATGGATGAAAAAAATAGTAATAAATGAATCCTTAATGTTTTTGCGGCAAAAATTTACTTACGCTGAACTTGATGGAAATACGGCAAAGGATCTTCTGTTTGATAATCTTCCGGAAGATCATCTGATTCTGGAGGATTATTATACTCTTATAAGAAAGCTGCCCGATGACCTTCGTACAGTATTCAACCTGCATGCGCTCGATGGTTTCTCGCATAATGAGATAGCAAATCATTTAAAAATAAAAGAAGCAAGTTCAAGGGCATACTTATCCAAAGCAAGAAAGATGCTACAGAATTACATAATAAAAAGAATAAGCGATGGATAACAACATAATAGATAAGACTTTCAGGGAAAAGATAGACAAATTATCCGGTTTGCCTCCCGATGTCGCCTGGAACAGCGAAAACGGATGGAACGGGTATACTGAAAAATACCTTTCCAAAAGAATCACAGGCAGAAAGATTTTCCTTTATGTGAGTTCTTCTGCTGCTGTGATCCTGATTGCAATCTCTTCAGTTCTGCTTTTTCAGGTCGCCCGTTACAGAACCATAACTGTCAGTAACAATTCAGGCCGGATCAGGGAAATTGTATTACCGGACAGTACCAGGGTATTTTTGAACAAGGACAGCTTTATTGAATATCCCTCAAAAATTAACGAAAAACACAACAGGATTTTGGTTAGTGGTGAAATGTATCTTGAATTCAATTTCATAAAAATTCCACAGTACCTGATAAAGGCACACAATGCAGTCATTATCGTGGAAAGACCATGCAAATTAAATATCCGGGAACGGATCGACGATGAGAATGTTCTTGTTACCGTAGCCTCCGGTGTCATTAAAATCATGGAAGAAAGTAATGGTGAGGGATTAAAATTGCTGGTGACTGAAGGTAATTACTGCTCTGTTCATAAATCGCAGGGCCTGGCTTACACCTCAGCCAACAGTAATAATAATTTCCTGGCCTGGAAGACCGGGATACTGACCTTCAACAACACCCCAATTGCCACTGTAACCGACATATTGGCCGAATATTACAATGTTGATATAGAAATTGAGGATAAAGAATTAGCCTATTGTTTGTTTACAGGTTCATTTGAGAATCAGCCTGTCAATTTTGTCCTTGACCGGATTCAATCCGAATTGGATTTTGTAATAAAAATCTCAGGTAACAAGATATCGATATCACGAAAAGTCTGAGTGTGGTTTTTATTGTTTGATTTAAAATTTTAAGCTATGAAAAAGTTTATAAGTATCTGTCTGGCATTATCTGCCATTCACTTAACCGGCTTTTCACAATGTGGAATAAATCAGAAGGAATTACGTGATAAATATTGCAAAGGTTCATATCTGGTTCACTCCGAACTTACCGGTTCGTCTCCCACTGTCCAGATTGCCCTTAAAGAAGGCAATAAATATGCTATTTACCTTCTGAATGCAAGCCAGCCGGTCAACGGATTTACCATGCTTGACAGCCATAATGAAAGAGTAGTCCTGGAAACCAGGCAGAACCCGGATTACACCGTTTATACATTTGCTCCGAAGACTTCTGATACTTACACCTTTTCGGTCGACTTTGCCGCCGGCAGGGATGCATGTGTCCTGTGGACTGTTTATCTGCAAAACGATAATAATCTTAAAGCAGGGATCTATAGAAATTTTGAAGAGTTGAAATACAATAATCCTTCGGTTGAATTTGCTTACCGGATCACCGCCAGAAGCCGGAAAGCCAACCAGGAACAGATAGATTTTTATAGTATCGACATTGACAAAAGTAAAGCAAAAGATATTGGCAAAGTGATTGGCTTTTCTGATGGTAAAGAAGTATATATCAACGAGAATAGTCCATCGTTGCGCCCGGGTACTGAATTTGTGAAAGCCGAGATTCTGGACCGGTATTACTACTTTCAAAACATAGAAACAATCTTAATCCCATCAGGATCTACAGTGGTTACGGCTCCCAGACTTGTTCAGAAAATTATGGACATGAATACAGGAAAAATAACCACTTTAAATAATCAAAATCTTAAGGAATTGATGGCAGACAATCCCGGGCTGATTACCGGGTTTGATAAGGAGACACACAAAAACAGAAAGCTTAAGGAATACCTGATCCGCTATTTGGATGACAAATACGACCATTAGCTTTGGGAAAGATCTTTTATTCATCAACTTTCAGAAAAATCTCCGGCATATAATCCAGAATGCCGGAGATATCTGTTAATCCCATACAAGATGAATTTGAAGAACATATACAGTTTTTGCTTGAATGGTTTAATTCTGTTTAATCTGAGAAGGATCCGTCTGGCAAGCAACTGAAACAGCTCGAAAAATTTATGTAACTTACATCCTGCCCGGCATAATGAAAACTGTTGTATTCATTAAAATATGCTACTGAATTCATGCAGATTGGAATAATTATTGAGGTAAATATTTTTTTCGAAACACGGAGAGTAAGCATTTAAAGTATTTTGATATGAACCTGAAAATCCTTCTTATTTTTCTCGTCCTTTCTTCACTTGTCTCCTGTGAAAGAATTTCCGGTGACAAAATCTGGACATTTGCCAATGAGACACAATGTGCAAATGCCTGGGACCATATTAATGCCGCCGACAGAGAAAGCAGGATTACTCAATACCTTGAAAGCAAGGATGTTAAAGTATTCGATCTGAAGATTGAAACTTATTCTTACGGCCCATTCTGTGAAGCTTGTGGCTGCCCGTCAGGAAGAAGAATTGAGGTTTTAATACTGGAATCTGATCTGGATGCCATTCAGAAACTGGGATTCAATCAGGAGTAGAAGGCGTGTTGGAGTTAAGACGTCAGGGAGAGACGAAGGGACGGAGGGACGAAGGGAACGGAATATCCTGTCAGCTTTGTAGGTCTCCGTGGTTAAATCCGTGTTAATCCGCGGTTTAGTAAAAAGTATGACTCATATGTAAATAACCATTCTATGAAACCCACATGATTGAAAGCACAAACAATATTGAATATAATTCAATCATGTGCGGTTCCCTGTCTGCCGACAGGCAGGCATCCGACCTTTAAAAATAATTATATACAGATGAAAAAGATGTTAATTATAATTTCAGTTATCGCGTCAGTTCTTTCAGGCTGCGAGAAACAATCTGATTCGGGAGTGGAAATTTACCTGCTGACTGATTATCAGAAAAAACCTACGGGCGCTGAGATCTTATCAGGCAGTGAAAAGCTGTCGGTAAATCCGATTATCTCATACAACGAAATCATTCTGTATGATTCAGCCGAGCATTATTTCCAGATTGATGACTCAAAGGCACAGATAATGAACAAAATAAAATGGAGTACCCAGGGAACTGCATTTTCATTAACCATCAACAAACAAATAATATACTCGGGCTATTTTATGCCGGGCTATTCTTCGATGGGAATGGACTGGATAGCAATCGATCCGTTATCGTTTGACTCAAAAATCAGAGTAAGCCTCGGCTACCCGGGCGACAGGCCCCAATTGCAAAGTCGCGACCCGAGAAATGACATAAGAATAATCAACTACCTCCGGAAAGACAAAAAATTGAAACTGTAAGAGGCACAAGGCCCAGGGACTTGCCGCATGCCGCGTACCATGAAAATTATTTAACTTCGACCTATTTGAGATTACAATGAAAAAGACCTGGAAAAAAGCCGTTCTGGAAGCCCTTGAACGTACAAGGACTATTAAAAGTGAATTACTTACTGAGAACGATATTCAACATTTACCAATACCTGTACGCAGATACATTCACTACTCCGGCGCAATCGGAAAAGAAAAGGTGATAAATTTCAGAGTTGAATTTACCGGGGGGATCAGATCAAGTTCCAGTGAGGATTTTATGCCCCTTAATTCTGTCCAGTATAATTTCACTGATCAGCCAACCAGGCTTTTTTACATCGTCGCAAAGAAAAAAGGAATTCCAGCGAAAGGCATCCACATATACAAAGACCGGAAGGCCATCATGCTGATAAAGATCCTCGGACTGTTTACGGTTGTTAATGCCAAAGGAAAGGAAATGGATCAGGGTGAAACAGTTACAGTATTCAACGATATGTGCTTCATGGCTCCGGCCTCCTTAGTTGACAAAAATATCGAATGGAAGGAAATTGACGACCTGACAGTCGATGCAAAATTCACAAATGGCAACATCACTGTCAGTGCAACATTGTACTTCGATAAGGAAGGAAAGCTTGTAAACTTCCTGAGCAACGACAGATTTGAAACTACTGACGGAAAAACCTATGTAAACAGCCCGTGGATCACCCCGGCAACCGCTTATGCAAATATAAACGGATACCGGCTTCCATCGGAGGCAAAACTGATCTATAAACGTCCGGATGAAGACTTTTGCTATGGTGAGTTCAGCCTGAAATCCATAGAATACAACTGCAGGGATTATAAATAAATCCGGAACAAAGAAGCATCTGTCATAGTGGACAGGCAATGTGCAGTAGGCGATTCTTTTAAAGTCAGTAATCTGCCGGTAAATTCAAGTTTAACAAGATAATCAATGGCAATCCCTGATGACCTTAAAGTAACCAATGAAATCCTCCTGAGAGGAGCTTTGATTTTTGCCCTGATTGATATTTTTTTCGTCGCCATACTTTATAAACTCATTAAACCGGCTGAACTCGAAAGGATGAAATGGAAACTGGTTCTTGTCATGGCTGTATTCTTTACTGTTCTCCTGGGATCCGTAATGAGCATTATCTTCTGGGAATCTGTGTATTGCTATGTCTTCCCATCCTGGGCAAGATGGATCGTACCTCCCTCCTATGGATTACTGTTTTCATTATCCGGATTGTTTTTCTGGTGGATTTCTGTACGTGTACCAAAATTTTCAGTGATAATCTTTTGTCTTACCGGAGGACTCTGGGGAATACTTACTCATATCCTGGCTGTTCAGCGTGGCATACTTGATAAACCTCCAATGCTTAAAGGATCGGGCCCAGGTGCTGCACTTACCATCGCAGCCTTTGAATTTGTCTTTTACTGGTGTATATGTCTTTCAATATCAATAATAATAACAGCGCTTTGGAGAAATAAACATTCTGCATCAGTACCCGGCCGACATTACAATCACGTATGAACACAGCGTCGATGCAAAGGATAACCAGAGGTTCCTGAATGTCATTAATGCGCAGGAAGAAAATTCCCGATTAAACTTTATTGAAATTAAATTGTTTGTTGTTGGAAATCCATAACAGATCTCACCGGAATGGCATAATCAGAATAACCTCTAAATAATGACAGCAGAAGTAAAAATGAATTTGACACACGATGCATTTATTGAGAATGTAAGTCCGGCTGATTTTAATTCTACAGTCGAAAGACTTACGAAAGAAATCGGGAAGAAATCATGGAATGTTTCCAATATCTATGACTTGCAAAAGACTATGGATAAACACGGAATAGATGTTTTGCCGGTAAAGGTCTTTTCAATTTGCAAGCCGGATCATTCAAGAAGAATTCTGGAAAAAGATTCAGAACGGATAATTTCCTCCATGATGCCCTGCCGAATCAGCGTTTATGAAAAACATGACGGGAAAACATATATTTCACGGATGAACACATCAATAATTGCATCAGGATTTGGAGGTCTTATTGAGCAGGTGATGACAGAATCTTCAAATGAAGTTGAAGAAATCATTGGACTTATATTGCGGTCAGAGCAAAACTAAAAAATGATATGAATATCCCGATCAATCCTAAAGCTCCGGTAAAGTCAAAAAGCCAGATTGAGATAAATGCTCCCGTTGACTCGGTTTGGAATATCCTGACAGATATTCACAAGTGGACAAACTGGCAAAAAGCAGTATCTGAAACAGCCGTCCATGGCAAAATCATGGAAGGGACACAATTTGACTGGAAAGCCGGCGGTCTTTCCTTTAAATCAAGAATCCATACTTCAATCCCACATTCAATGTTCGGCTGGACAGGTAGTACCCTGGGGACCGCAGCTGTCCATAACTGGTCTTTTGAAGCCCGGGACAACAAGACCTGGGTCAAAGTGGAAGAAAGCCTTCAGGGTGTTTTACCCCGGCTGTTTTCCGGATATTTCCAAAGAAACCTCGACACAGGAGTTATAAGGAACCTTGAAGAACTCAAGGCAGCTGCCGAAAACAGGTAATCGCATGCCGGAACCAGTTGGCAGTTGGCAGGAGGCAGTTGGCAGTCAAACTCTATGAGAAATTTTTTATGCACCATGTTTTACAGAGGATGTCTTGTGCAGGAAATTTATTATATTTTTACTGTTCAGTCCGGCTATTATAAGCCCTGAAAATTAACATTATACCATTTCATTATGGGTAAGTTATATGTATATCTGTGTATTGTGCTACTGTTTTGTACGATGTGCAAAAAACAAACTGATATCGCCATCGGGTTTTCATCATTGAATGGCAGTGATTATATTCTGAAAGCAGACAGGGTATCCCAGGCCCCCGGAGTCCGGTTTCCGGCAGATCGCCTTGATGAAAGTTACTATACTGCTACTGATGAAGACATCACCCACGAGGTAACATTCTCAGAAGATGGTAAGATAGTGTCAATCTTACCGGGACCGGTTAACGGGGAATTGACAAATGACGGCAAAACGACAAGATTCTATGAACTTGACAATGGTCTCGCTGCCGGAGGACGATTTGTTATCTGGATAAACGGCCTGGATTTCGAAGCAGAATTTACTGTGTACGGCTCAGGAGTTCCAATTATCAAAAGCAAACGGGGAAAGATGGTGTTAAAGGAAAAATAACAGCGCCTCCCATCCTGCTGGCATCAATAACCTGTCGGCTCAGTACCCTGACACTTTAAAATCCTGATAACCACATGAACCGAACCTTCTTCCAGGACCAGAAATTTGACAACATCCGCTTCACCGGCAAAGCGCTGGAAACTGCAGATTATGAAAACTGCATATTCACCGGTTGTGATTTCTCAGATTCCGACCTCTCCGATTCAAACTTCCTTGAATGTACTTTCATTGGATGTAACCTTAGTCTCACATCACTAATGAACACTTCCATCAGGGAAACTGTGTTCAGGGACTGCAAGCTCCTTGGCCTTCATTTCGACGATTGCAGCAGGTTATTCCTCTCATTTGAATTTGATAATTGTTCTGCTGATCTCTGTTCTTTTAATAAACTTGTACTGAACGGGACAAAATTCAAAAATTCCAGAATCACCGAAGCTGATTTCACCGAATCAGAACTGAAGAGATCCTCTTTTATAAACTGTGACCTTCAAAGGTCGATCTTCAGAAACACTAACCTGGAAGGTGCAGATTTCAGATCATCATTCAACTATTCAATCGATCCGTCTTCAAACCGAATCAGGAAAGCCAGATTTTCACTCTCGGGACTTCCGGGACTGCTCGACAGGTTTGATATCATAATTGAGGAATAAGATCCCCGGGCCGCATATCGCATACAGCATACCGCGAGCCCAATTAAATGTGCTATGCATCAGCGAAATTCTTCCTTTTGATTTTCCCTGTTCAGACAGATAAATAAATTACTTAACTGAGTTGCTGGAACTATTTTCAATCTATCTTTAAAAATCCGGAAAGAAACAATTTCAGACAAATCAAAAGGAAGGAGACAAACCAATGAACCTATCAAAAAACAGGAATTCGTCAGGGAGAATTATTCTACTCCTGGGTCTGCTGGCAGGTATCACTGCTTTATTTTTTACATCCTGCAATAGCAAGGATTATCCCAGGGAACCAAAGCGCCTGGGATCGGGTAAGGTCAGATGGTCTGAATCACCAACTCCTGACGGATGGATCATGGTTACGAATGAAAACGGCGCCACCCTCGGATATTCGAAGAACTCCGGGCTTAAACTGATACAGGTGGATGGATTTGCTTTCAAGGACCTTAACAGAAATAACATGCTGGATCTGTTTGAAGACTGGCGTGTTGACTCTGATAAGAGAGCAGCTGCCATGGTAAGTGAAATTCCGGTAGAACAAATGATGGGATTGAAAATGAACCCATTCGGTATGGGAACCGCCAACGCTGATGCTCTTGATGATTTGATGAAAACCGCACTGAACCTGGGCTACAGACAACTGAGGGCGCCCGGCGCAAATGCATCCGGAAAAGTAAAAGCTTCCTGGAACAACCTGGTGCAGGAATACATAGAGAGCCTCGACAGCGTTGCCTGTCTTCCCGCGGTCTGGATAGCTGATCCCCGGTCGGGAGACGTATCCGAATGGCCATGCAACCTCGCCATGGCTGCCACTTTCGATCCTGAGGCGGGAGCAGAATACGGAAGACTCATGTCGGAAGAATGGCGCGCTATGGGAATATCTATGCAGGTCGCAACACAAATGGACCTGGCAACTGAACCCCGGTGGAAACGCATCTCCGGCACCTTCGGCGAAGACCCAGCCTTGTCGATGGATATGGCCAGGGCAGTAATCAACGCGTGGCAGTCGACCTATGACGAAAATGGGAATGATCTGGGCTGGGGAGTACACAGCGTAAACAACCAGATGAAGCACTTTCCGGGAGACGGCGCCGCTGAAGGCGGCCGCGAATCGCATACCCGCGACGGGGCATACAATGTGTTTCCGGGCGGACAGTTCTGGACTCATGTTCTGCCGTTTGCCGCATGTATGGAACTGCCGGGCAAGACTCAAAAGGTAACGGCTGCCATGACCAATTTCTCTGTTGGCATCGAAGCGGATGGTTCTCCGGTTGGCGGAGAGCGTGTGGCAACAAGCTACAGCTCATACAAGATCAACAAGGTGCTTAGAGAAATGTATGGCTGGGATGGATATATCCTCACCGACTTCAGCATCATAACAGGCAAGAACTTCGGAATGGAAGACCGTACTCCCGCTGAATGCATGCTCTCGATCCTGGAAGCCGGTTGCGATGCCTACGGCGGCGAGGGCCGTAACGGCAAGGAGAGTGTGGATCTGGCAATGGAAGCCTATAAGCTGGGTGTGGCAAAACACGGTGAAGAAGGCATGAATAAGATCATGAACAAGTCAACGGAGAGGATACTGAGAACCCACTTCAACATTGGTATTGTCGATAACCCTTATCTGAGTATCGAAACGGCAGAAACAGTTCCCAACAACGCAGAACATAACGCTGCAGGATATAAGGCAATGCTGAAATCCGTCGTGATGCTCAAGAACAGCGGAGGAATCATTCACAAGGCATCAGAAGGTCCGGAGAAACCCACTGTCTACATCCCGATGGTGTATTCAGCAGCTACAACCGGACGCGGCGCCTCTCCAGCATCGGCCAAACCTGCATTCGATACAATTATTGCCGGAGAGTATTTCAATGTGGTAACTGACGCTCTGGCCAAAAGACTTACAGGACCGAAGGATGACCAGGGCATTCCGACAGTATCTCCTGATGACATCATACGTGCATCCCATGCAGAAATAGCTAAATGCGACTTCGCTCTCGTCAGGATGACCAGTCCACAGAACGGCAATCCGACATACATGGGATTCGGAGGAATCACC
>Ga0116155_10000558_pt1 | contig 30221 bp, 21 predicted proteins | sample AD_UKC032_MetaG_FD_89890 | JGI IMG/M metagenome (GOLD analysis project Ga0116155, IMG submission 89890) | Active sludge microbial communities of municipal wastewater-treating anaerobic digesters from USA - AD_UKC032_MetaG | ecosystem: Engineered > Bioreactor > Anaerobic > Digestate | place: USA...
ATGGCCGCCTCCGACTACCTCTCGTCCAAGGCCGACGGCGACGAGCTCGCGGGGAAGTCCGCCGTCTACACCGGCGTCGCCTACCTCGTCACCGTCGTTCTCATGATCCTGCCCTTCCTCCTCTCTGGCTCGAAGTTCCTCGCCCTCGGCCTCACCCTGGCGATCGTCGTCTCGATCATCGCGGGCTTCAACTACTACATCTCCGTGGCCAAGGAGCTCGACTTCAGGCGCCGCTTCCTCGAGATGACCTTCATCAGCCTCGGCGTGGCGGCCTTCTCCTTCCTCGTCGGCTACGTCCTCAAGGGCGTCCTGGGGGTGGATGCCTGAGGTCGCCCGGGCCTCGCCTGGGCATTTGACAGCCACTCCGGCCTCAGCTACACTCCAGGACGGACGCGGGAGCCCGCGCCCGAAGGTAAAGACGCTCCTCCCCGCCCCGCACCCTCCTTCGTAACCCTTGCCCGCGGCACGCCCGCGCCAAGCCTCGCCAAGGAGCCCCCATGAACAACCTGAAGATCGGCCTCCGCCTCGCGATCGCCTTCGCCCTCCTCCTCGCCTTCCTGGTCCTCATCGTCGCCACGGCGCTCTCCTCCATGTCCTCGATCCAGGAGAAGCTCGACCGGATCGTGCGGGTCAACATGGGCCGCCTCGACCGGGCCGCCGGCATGTCGACCGACATCAGGGAGTCGGCCATCTCCATCAGGAACATCCTCTTCGAGGAGAGCGGCGAGGCCCGGGCCGAGCAGGCCAAGCGGGTGGCCGAGCGCCGGGAGAGCTACGACCGCCTCCTCGCCCAGGTCGAGGAGCTCACGCCCAAGGACGACGTCAAGGCCCGGGGGATGATCGAGGCGATCCGCTCCGGGCAGGCGGCGTGCCGGGCCATCAACGACCGGGTCATCGCGCTGGCCCTCGAGGGGAAGGCCCGGGAGGCCATAGCCCTCCTCAACGCCGAGTCCCGCCCGGCGACGCGCTCCTGGCTCGACGCGATCGACCTCCTCATAGCCTACCAGCGGGAGCGGGCCGCCTTCCGCAACGCCGAGGCCGTGGACAACTACGGCAGGGCCCTGGCGGCCATGCTCGCCACGGGAGGGGTCGCTGCACTCGCCTCGATCCTCCTCGCCCTCTTCATCACCCTCGGCATCACGAGGCCCCTGGCCTCCTGCGTCTCCGTCCTCGACGCCGTGGCGCGGGGCGACCTGACGGTCGCGGTGCCCCGGGGCGGGAGGGACGAGACCGGCCGCCTCCTGGCCGCGGCCCAGGCCACCATAGCCTCCCTCGGCAAGGTCCTCGGCGACGTCAAGGGCGCCGTGGGCAACGTCAGCGTGGGCGCCCAGCAGATGAGCGAGTCGGCCCAGGCCCTCTCCTCGGGAGCCTCCGAGCAGGCCGCCGCGGGCGAGCAGGTCTCCGCCTCCATGGAGCAGATGACCGCGGCCATCCGCCAGAACGCCGAGAACGCCCAGGCCACGAGCGGCCTGGCCGGCAGGGCGGCGAGCTCGGCCAAGCAGGGGGTCGCCTCCGTGCGCGAGACCGTCCAGGCCATGCGCGAGATCGTCGCCAAGGTCTCCATCATCGAGGAGATAGCCCGCCAGACCAACCTCCTCGCCCTGAACGCGGCGATCGAGGCGGCGAGGGCCGGCGAGTCGGGCAAGGGCTTCGCCGTCGTCGCCCTCGAGGTGCGCAAGCTCGCGGAGCGGAGCCAGAGCTCGGCCTCGGAGATCGCCGAGCTGTCCAAGCGGAGCGTCGACGTCGCCGAGCGCACGGGCGTCCTGTTCGAGGAGCTCGGCCCCGAGATCGAGAAGACCGCCGAGCTCGTCAACGAGATCACCGCGACCACGAGGGAGCAGGAGACGGGGATCGACCAGATCACGAAGGCCGTCGCCCAGCTCGAGACGGTCATCCAGCAGAACGCCTCCCAGGCCGAGGAGCTCGCCGCCTCCTCGGAGGAGCTCGCCGCCCAGTCCGGCGTCCTCGACGACTCGATAGCCTTCTTCCGGACCGAGGGGAAGGAGCTCGCCCTCACGGCTCCCCCGGCCGCTTGACGGGGGCGCGGCGGGTAGGACTACGCCGCCCTCTCGATGCGGCGCGTCGCGGCCGCCGCCGGCATCTCGCAGGCGGCCATCTACCGCCACTTCGCGGACAAGGCCGAGCTCGTCGGCCGCCTGGTCTCCGAGGGCTACGGCGGGCTGGCCGAGCGGATCGAGGAGCTCGCCTCCTCGGGGGGCGACCCGGCGGAGATACTCGCCTCGACCTTCGAAGGCTACCTGGAGTTCGCCGCCGGGAGGCCGACCCTGTTCAAGGCCCTCCTCCTCCAGGATATCGGCCCCGCGGGCTCGGCCGTCGAGGCCTTCGCTCCCGGGGTTTCCCGGCGGCGGAGGACCTTCGAGCTCCTGACCGCCCTCCTGCGCAGGGGCATGGATGAGGGGCTATTCTCCGAGGCCGATCCCGAGCTGACGGCCCAGGCGGTCTGGGCGGCCCTCTTCGGCCTGGCCTCCCGCCTCGTCATCGAGGGCGTCCCGGCCCGGCGCGGGGCCGCCCTCGCGAAGCGGCAGATCGAGATCATACTCCGCGGCCTCGCGGCCCGGCCGCGGCGGCAGGCGAGCGGCCGCGGCCCTGGCGGGGCTCCTCTCGACCGGGAGGGGCGGCGCCCCGGAAAGCGTCGTCAGCTCCCGGGGGCAAGCGGTCCGCCTCGACGGCCGCGGCGTCTACCGCTGCGAGTCGGCATCCGCCGCCGCGCAGGAGCGGGCCCAGGACCTCGTGACCCTCGCCTTCGCCCTCCCCCTCCTCGCGGTGGCCTGGGCTACTTCCTCTACTGCTACGGGATGCTGGCGGTCGGCGCCGCCTACAACGAGCTCTTCCTCCTCTACGTCGCCCTCTTCGCGGCCTCGCTCTGGGGCTTCGCCCTGGCCCTGGGATCCGTGGACGCGGAGGAGCTGGCCGGGCGCTGCGCCGCCTCCTACCCGCGCCGCTCCGCGATGGCCCTCTGCCTGGCCATCGGCCTCTTCCTCGGCCTCCCTTGGGTCGCGCGGATCGCCCGGGCCGGCATCGGCCCCGCCGCGGCCGCGATGGGCGTCAACATGATGCGGTCCGGCGTTGCGGGGCCGGAGATGCTGCCGCTGCTCGCGGGCTTCCTCGCCCTCGCGCTCGGCGCCTGCGCGGTCGGCTTGCGCGCGGCGAGGAGCGCGGGCCTCTCGCCCGAGGCCATCAAGGCCGCGTAACGCGTCCGTCGGCAAGGAGGAAGCCATGGGTCGAGTCGATCCATCGCCGCCGCCGAGGCCCACGCGGGAGCGGTCGTCGCCAGGCAGAGCCTCGCGGTCGACCTCGTGCCCGGCGCGACCTACTCGAGCAAGCGCATCCTCAAGGCCGCCGAGCTCGCCCTGGCCAAGGCCATGGAGTAAGCGGGGGGAGGCGGGGCCACCGGCCCGGCCCGCTTCCCGTCACAGGGGCATGCGGAGCTCGAAGCGGGTGCCTGAGCCGCTGTCGACGGAGAACGCGGCGTCGAGCTGGGCGGCGAGGGAGCGCACCAGGGTCAGGCCGAAGCCCTCCTGGCCGCCCTGGCCCGGCGGCATCCCCGCGCCGTCGTCGCGGACGGCGAGGACCAGGGCCTCCCCCTCCTGGGCTAGGCTCACCTCGATCCGGCCCCTACGCCCTCCGGGGAAGGCGTACTTGACGGCGTCGGTGACCAGCTCGTTGACGACGAGGCCTATCGGGATGGCCCGCTTCACGTCGAGCCTCAAGTCATCGACGCGATGCGCGACCTCGATGCCCTTGGCGTCGGCCCCGAGCCCCGAGGCCGCGAGGTCCACGACCCCGCCGATATAGCCCGCGAGACCGATCTCCCGTATCTCGCCCGAATGGAAGAGCACGTCGTACAGCGAGGCGAGCGCCGCGATCCGGGCCTCCAGCTTCCCGAGGGCCAGCCTCGCCTCGGGGGAGGGGCTTAGCGAGGCCTCGATGCGGGCTATGCTCGAGATGAGGGCCAGGTTGTTCTTGACCCGGTGCTGCAGCTCGCGCAGGAGGACCATCCTCTCCTCGGAGACCCGCCGCTCCCGCTCCTCGGAAAGCTTGCGCTCGGCGACCTCCTCGCACAGGCCCTCGTTGCTCGCGGCCAGCTCCTCGTTCCGGAGGGAGAGCGCGGCGTTCGCGGCCTCGAGCCGCTCCGTGAGGGAGGCGATGAAGCTGAGGAGCTGGCTCGTCGTCCGCTCGTGCCGCCCTCCGCCCGAGCGCGAGGGCGGGGGCCCGGCCGCGCCGCCGCCAGGGGAGGGCGGCCCCTCGCGCAGCCCGACCGCGACCTCGCTCGAGTTGAGCAGCCAGTCCGCGCCGCAGACCTCCCCCGAGGTGAAGAAGCCCGCGGCGGGGGCGAGGGCCTGGAAGGGCGCCGTCTCCGACTCGATCGCCGACTGCAGCGTGTAGAGGCGGCAGACGCAGGAGTAGAGGAGGATGGCCTGGGGGCCGAAGCCGCGCAGCTTCCCGAGGGCCCGCTCGACGCTCTCCGCTTGGGCCTTCAGGTCGAGGAAGCCCAGGCGGGCGGCCTCCCCGCGGCGGATCTCCGCCCCGAGCGCGACGCTCCCGTCGGGCCCGACGGAGACGGGATTGCGCGCGACGGTCTCGCCGCCCCGCTCGACGAGGAGGGGGAATTCGAGGAGCCGGAGGTCCTCGCGATCCGCGATGCCGAGGTTCTCGCGGTAGTGCTCGAAGGCCGGGCGCCCGTCGATCAGGCCGACGCGATTCCGCTCCGTCATGGTCAAGTCGAGGGCCGGGCCGAGGGGGCGCCAGTCGAAGATGCAGGCTGCCTCGACGGCGAGCTCCTCGCCGCAGAGGGCCACGGCGACGACGGCCCGCTCAGAGAGCGGCCCCCCGCCCAGGACGCCCGACTCGCCCTCCGCGAGGCGCGCCGCCCCGCCCCCGAAGAGGAGGGGCGGCCCCCCGCGGGAGCGCAGGCCGCGGAGCAAGGCGGCGGAGTCGACATCCTCGGGGGAGAGGAGGAGGAGGGCTGCCTTGAGCTCGGGGCAGGAGGCGAGGTCGGCGGCCAGGGCCGCGCCGGCCTCCTCCTCGGAGCCGGGAGCCGCCTCCCGGCGGAAGAGCCGGAGCTTCGCGGCCGCGAAGCAGGTCAGGCAGAGCGCCGCCCCCTCGGCGGCTACGGAGCCCTCGGAGATCAGGGCCGTCGCCGAGGCGCCGATGAGGAGGGCGCCCGGGAAGCGCCGCAGGATCTCCGCGCAGAGGGCCTCCAAGGCATCGGCCCCGAGCCCGTTCCAGTAGAGCTGGGCGAGGATGCCGCTCGCCGCGTCGAGGGAGGGGGCCAGGGAGGGGTCGGAGAGGAGGGCGGCCACGTCCTCGGGAATCGCGACGCGGCGTGAGACCTGCAGCATGCTCGGTGGGCTCCTTGCTTCGAGGTCAATGATAGGCCGGATCGGCCTCGGGAGCAAAGGGCGCGGCCGCGCCGGGGCCCTACTCGGCCAGGGCCGCCGCCAGCCCCACCTCCACCATGGCGCCGAAGCTCTTCTCGCGCTCTGCCGCCGTGGTCTCCTCGCGGGTGACGAGGTGGTCGCTCACCGTCAGGATGGACAGGGCCTCGACGTCGTACTTGGCGGCGAGGGTGTAGAGCTCGGCGGTCTCCATCTCGACCCCGATGACGCCGAAGCGGGCCCAGAGCTTCCACTGGTCGGGATCCTCGGTGTAGAAGGAGTCCGACGAGACCACCTTGCCGACGCTGACGGGGAGCTTGGCCGCGACGGCCGCGTCGTAGGCGGCCTTGAGGAGGCGGAAGGAGGGGGCGCTCGCGTAGTCCATGCCCCTGAACCGAACCTTGTTGACCGCCGAGTCCGTCGAGGCGGAGATGGCTATGATGAGGTCGCGGACCTTGATCTCGGCGCGCAGCGAGCCGCAGGTGCCGACGCGCACCAGGCGCTTGCAGCCGTACTCGCGGATGAGCTCGTTGACGTAGATCGAATGGCTGGGCATGCCCATGCCCGTGCCCATGACGGATACCCGCCGGCCCTTGTAGAGCCCCGTGTAGCCGAACATATTCCGCACCTCGTTGAAGCGCTCCGGCTTCTCGAGGTAGTTCTCCGCGATGAATTTGGCCCTAAGCGGGTCGCCGGGGAGGAGGATGCCCTCCGCTATCTGTCCCTTGGCAGCTGCGATATGCGTGCTCATGGTACCTTCCCTCGCCGCACGTATCGTGGGCGCCCTAAAGCTTACTCCCGCGGGGCGGCCGCGGCAAGGGCGGCGCCTCGCCGCGGGGCGAGCCGGGCGCGGCCCCGCTATAGGCTCCCGGCCCCGAACCATGCTATCCTGGAGCCTGGAGCCCCCATGGAAAGCTACGCCATCCTCTACGAAGACGACGAGATCCTCATCGCCAACAAGCTCGCGCCCATTCCCGTCCAGCCCGAGAAGTCGGGGGACGCCTCCCTGCAGGAGCTCCTCAAGCGGGAGCTCGCGGCCAGGGCGGCCGGACCGGGCGGCGCGGGGCCGGCAGAAGGGAAAGAATCCGCGTTAGGCGACGGAGACAGCGCCGCGGCCGGCCCCTTCCTCGAGGCCGCCCACCGGATCGACCGGAGGGCCTCGGGGGCCGTCGCCTTCGCGAAGACGAGCAAGGCCCTCTCGACCATCGAGGCGGCCTTCCGCGACCACCGCGTAGCCAAGGAGTACCTCGCCTGCGTCGAGCGGGAGCCCGTCCCCCCCGAGGGCAAGCTCGAGCACCGCCTGGTCTGGGACAAGCGGCGAAACGTCGTGCGGGCCGCCCCCCTCGAGGCGGGCGAGGCCGAGCTCTCCCGCAGGGACGCCGAGGCCAGGGGAGGCTCGAAGGCGAGGCTGCGGGCCACGCCCGACAAGGCCGTCCTCGAGTACCGGCTCGCGGGCAGGTCGGAGCGCTACTTCTTCGTGTCGGCCCGCCTGGTCACGGGGCGGCACCACCAGATCCGCGCCCAGTTCTCCGCCGCGGGCTTCCCGATCCGCGGCGACCTCAAGTACGGGGCCAGGCGGAGCGCCCCGAACGGCCTGATCATGCTCCACGCCCGCCGCCTCGTCATCCCCCAGCCGAGGACGGGAGAGACGATCGAGGTGGTCGCCCCCTTCCCCCCCTCCGAGCCCCTCTGGGCCGCCTACTCCGAGAAGGCCCCCGAGTAGGAGCCGGCGGCCTTCAGTCCGGCCCGAGGTAGAGCCGGGCGAGGAGGGGGGTGATCCCCCGCTCCTCGCCGAGGACGAGGTCGAGGATGGCGAGGGCCTCGAGGCTCGGCCCCCCGGGGAAGGCCGCGGCGAAGTTCATGACGAGCCCCTCGCCGAGGGGCTCGACCGAATCGGCGCGGAACTTGACCGAGCCCTCGAGGTCGAAGAACGAGCACTCGAGGTCCGAGGCCCCCGAGGGATCCTCGCCGGGGCGCTCGAGGTAGCGCCGAGGCCGGGGCCAGTCCCCCTCGAAGCGGCCCTTCGCCCCCGCATCCATCGTATCGGAGAGGAGCGATCCGGAGCGGCTCCACTCCTCGACGCGGATCCGCTCGCCGTTGCGGCGCTCGATCCTGAGCCTTCCCGGCTCTGGCGCCGAATACGAGACGGAAAAGCCCTTCCCCCTCGCGACGAGGGCCCCTCCCTCGGGCCGGATATCGCAGTCCGAGCCCCCTCCCCCCGCGAAGCTCGAGCGCAGCGCGACCGTATCGTTCGTGTGCAGGAAGTCGAAGGCGTCGACGAGGGTCTCGCCGTCCTGGAGGAGCTTGGCGGCGGAGCCCTGCCTGATGGTCCCGCTCAGGTTCAGGCGGAAGCGGAAGACCTCGGTGTCGTAGCCGTGGGTCGAGAGATAGGCGTGGTGGCCGTGCTTGTAGGCGACGAGGAAGTCGTCCTTCCCGAGCTCGATCGCGGGGATCGTCAGCGCCTCGCCGATCGAGGGCGCCTCGGCCTGCCGCGGGGCGGCGGGCGCGGCCGCGGCCTCCCTCCCCCCGGGCGGGGGGAGGGCCGCCGAGCTCCCGCGATCCGCCTTCGAGCAGGAGCAGAGGGCCGCGGCGAAGGCCGCGGCCAGGGCGAGATCGACGATTCCCATCCACTTCTTCTTCATGGCACCCCTCTTTCGGAGCGAAGGGGAAAGCCGGCGGGGCGAGGCCCCGCCGGCGGCCCGCTAGCGTTCCCGTTCCCGCTCGACCTTCAGGGTCTGGCGGCCCGCGCCCCACTGCTCTATGTCCCGCCGGAGGGTCCCGGCGAGCCGACGGTTGTCCTGCTCCTTGACGACGATGCAGCCCCAGGACCTCGACTCATTGAATGGCCTGGAGTTCGAGTGGATGGCGTAGCCGCGGTCCTTGCGGCGGCCGACCGAGGCTCCCGAGGCGTCGAAGGCCTCGACCTCGCCGACCGCGTCGGTGTCCACGATGTTCGGCCCGTAAGCGTCCTTGCGCTCCCTGACCCCGGTGACCTTCCAGCTGCCTTCGGGGAACTTCTCCGGCTTGGTCTTGAGCTTGCCGCCGTCGGATCCGTCGGCGGGCATATAATCGGCCTGCTTGGTGTCGGCGACCCGGTTGTGGGCCTCGATCTCGTAGCTCCGCTCGCTCCCGGCCTTCTTGTGCCCGGTCCTCCGGTCCTTCTGGGCGCTCACCTCGACCCTGAGGCTGTTGCGCTCGGCGTTGAGCGTCATCTTGACGTCCCCGCCCGCGATCTGCGCGGCCTCCGCCGCCCCGAGCGGCAGGCCCGAAAGCCCGGCGAAGGGATCGCCGAGGCCCGAGGCCGACGCGGTGACCGCCGCGGCCATAAGGGCCGCGGCGCAGACGAGCATGCTTCTCATCGTTCTGCCTCCTTGCCTACCTCACGCGCGCGGCGAGGCGGGGCGATTGAGGCCGCGGGGAAAAATCAGAAGACCGGGGGAAGGGAGGCGAGCGCGGCGGCGGGCTGGAAATTGACCAGGTGCCACTGGAGGTAGGCAGGCCGGCCGGCCCCCGTCGGCGCGACCAGGAGCTCGAAGACGCCGCAGTTGCCGGTCGGCACGAGGGGCATCCAGCTCCGGCAGCCGAAGGTCGAGCGCAGGAGCCACTGGATGAAGCCCCCGTGGCTCACGCAGGCTATCCGGCGCCGGCCCGCGGCCGCGCGGCCGCGGAGGAGCTCCCAGGCCTCGAGGGCCCGCCCGTACAAGGCCTCCTGGCTCTCGGCACCGGGCACGCCCTCCCAGCTGCGGGACTCGAACTCGGCGTAGGGGCCGGGAAAGCGCTCCTTGGCCTCCTCGAGGGAAAGCCCCGAGAAGATGCCCGTGTCGAGCTCGGCGAGGGAGCCGTGGAGGGAGCTCTCGCCGAGGCCGCAGGCCGCGGCCACGATGCGCGCCGTCTCGGCCGCCCGGGCGAGGGGCGAGGAGATGACTTCCTCGATCCCCCGGGAGGCGAGCCATTCCCCGGCGGCCCGGGCCTGGGACCTGCCCGCCCCGTCGAGGGGGAAGTCGAGCTTCCCCTGGATGACCAGCCGCGCGTTGCCCTCGCTCTGCCCGTGGCGGAGGATGAAGAAGCGGGTCTCCTCCCGCAGCGAGGCGAAGAAGGAGCCGTCGACCGCGCCGGCCGCGGCGGGGGAAGGGGTGGGAGCGCCGTCCATGGGGCCCGAGTATAGCCGCCCACCCCCCTCCGCGCATAGGCGAAGGCGTAAAAAAGCCCGGCTCGATGCCGGGCTTCCTTGGGAAAGGAGGGCCGCCCCTACTTGATCGGGTCGGTGGGGACGCGGACGTAGTCGATGGTGTAGCGCTCGCCGCCGATCTCGACCTGGTTCTTGTACAGGTACTCGACGGAGGTCACGTTGCCGAGGTCCCAGCCGCTCTTGCGGTAGGTGTCGGAGTCGATCTTGTCGTGCTCGGCCCAGCCGGGGAGGTAGAAGAGGGTGGCGCCGACGACGCAGTCGGCCTTGGTGGCCTTGCGGCTGTTGACGACGTAGTTGACCCAGGTCTTCTTGCCGTTGGAGATGAAGACGGCCTCGGCCTGGCCCTTGGTGGCCGGGCTCGCGGGGGTGAGGACCTTGGAGACGTAGAACCTGGCGTCTTCCATGGACCGATCGCTGTCCGAGCAGAGGACCTCGCCGGACTGGAATTCGACCGCGGAGGAAACGGCCCCGGAGGCGATGCCGCCGCCGCCGACCCCGCCGGCGATGGAGCCGATGGCCCCGGAAACGGCGCCCTTGGCGACGCTCGAGCAGGAGGCGAGGACGAGGGCCGCGAGGAGGACGAGGGCCGCGGCGCGAAGTACTTTCATGGGATAGCTCCTTTCGTAATGGACGAGTTGTATTCATTCTACCGCCCTATTGTAAAAAAGCAAGGCTGAGCGCTCGCCCTTCCCGGCCCGCGGCTCCTTGCGCCCCCGCGGCGGGATAGGTGTATACTCGCGCCTCATGAGGCCAGCCCTCGCCGCCGCCGCGGCCATCTCCGCTGCTTTCCTCTCTTCCTCCTGCTACGTCGGGGAGCAGGGAGCAGCCTACCTCGCGCTGCGCTCGAAGGCGCTGCCCGCGGCCCGGGCCCTCGCGGACCCGGCTACCCCGGCAGCCACCCGCGAGCTCCTCGAGCGGGCGGCCGCGGTCAGGGCCTTCGCCGTAGCCGAGCTCGGCCTGAAGGATACCAAGAACTACGCGAGCGTCGTGGAGCTCGACGCCGACCGGCTGGCCACCGTCGTCCAGGCCTGCGCCGAGCTCTCCTTCGATCGCTACCTCTGGTCCTATCCCGTGGTGGGCAAGCTGCCCTACCGCGGCTACTTCGACCGGGCCGAGGCCGAGGCCGAGGCGGCACGGATGCGCGAGCGGGGCTACGACGCCCTGGCCCGGCCCGTCGACGCCTTCTCGACCCTCGGCTGGCTCGCCGACCCCCTGTTCTCCTTCATGGCGGGCTACGGCGAGGCCGAGCTGGCCGAGCTGGTCATCCACGAGATGTGCCACGCGACGATCTTCCTCAAGGGCAGGGCGCCGGGCCTCGAGCAGTTCAACGAGGAGCTCGCCACCTTCGTGGGCCGCTCCGGCGCCCTGCGCTACCTCGAGCGGAAGTACGGCCCCGGCTCCGCCGAGCTCGCCGAGGCCCGGGCATCCCGCGCCGAGGCCGAGGCCTTCGCCGCCTTCCTCCGCGGCACGGCCGCCGAGCTCGAGGAGCTCTACGCCCGGGCCGCTCCCGACGGGGAGAAGCGGCGGCGCAAGGCCGAGATCATCGCCGCCCGGGCCGAGGAGTACCGCGCCCTGGCCGGGAGCTTCTCCTCCGCGGCCTACCGAGGCTTCCCCATGGGGAGGATCGACAACGCCTACCTCGACCTCTACCGCCTCTACGAGGGCGAGCCTGAGCTCTACGCGGACTATTGCGAACGGCTCTGCGGAGCCGACCTGCGCCGCTTCGTGGGGGAGCTGTCGCGCCTCGCCTCCTCGCCCGCGGGGCGCGGGGATCCCAAGGCCGCGATGCGGCAGGAGCTCGAGGCCAGCCCCTAGCCCGGACTCGGGCGTCGGGCGCCGGTCCTCCACGAAGGGCCGCGTTTGCTCTATAGTCGTGGGCATGAACGCGATTCAGGTCATACGGGGAGGTTTCGGCCGCCTCGCCCTCCCCCTCGCCCTGGCGACCCTCCTCGCCTCCGCGCTCCCCGCCCAGGAGGCGGCGCGCCCCGAAGCCAAGCGCCCCCGCGTCGCCGTGGTCCTGTCGGGGGGCTCGGCCTTCGGCATCGCCCACGTCGGGGTCCTGCGCTCCATCGAGGAGGCGGGCATCCCCATCGACCTGGTCCTCGGGACGAGCATGGGCTCCCTGGTCGGCGGCCTCTACGTCGCCGGCTACTCGCCCGACGACATGAAGCGGCTCTTCACCGAGCTCGACTGGAGCACGGTCTTCTCCGAGCGGCGCGAGATCGTCGGCTCGGCCTACGAGCGCGAGAAGCGCCGCCGCTACCCCCTGAAGCTCGGCTTCGACTCCCGCGGCCCCAAGGCCAGCGCGGGCTTCCTGAGCGGGCAGAAGGTGCTCTCCCTCGCCACGGAGTACGTCCTCCACGACCTCGTCGTCCGCGACTTCGACGAGCTGCCCGTGCCCTACCGCGCCGTGGCCGCCGATATCCTCACGGGCGAGCGCGTCGTCCTCTCCTCGGGCTCCCTCGCCGAGGCGATGCGCTCGAGCATGTCCATCCCCGGGATCTTCAGCCCCTACGAGCTCGGGGGCAGGAAGCTCGTCGACGGGGGCATCGTGGACAACATGCCCGTCGAGCTCGCCCGGGAGCTGGGCGCCGACATCGTCATCGCGGTCGAGTCGAGGGAGGGAGCCATCACGGATCCCGGCAAGCTCGAGTCGGGGATGGCGGTCACGGGACAGACCTTCAGCCTCTACGTCGAGGAGAACATGCGCCCCTCGCGGGCCGCGGCCGACCTCCTGGTCAAGCCCGACGTCTCGGGCCTGAACCAGGCGAGCTTCGATCAGGCCGCTGAGCTCGTGCGCCGGGGCGAGGCGGCGGGCGAGGCGGCGCGGCCCGCGCTCGATGCCCTGGCCGCGAGGATCTCCCGGGAACGGAGCCTCGTCGCCCCGGAGGCCCAGCCCAGCAGGAGCGCCTACCGCGAGCCCCCCGTCATGGGCGGCCTCAGGGTCTCCGCCGCGAGCTCGGAGGACGCGGAGCGGGGCAGGGCGGCCTTCGAGGCCTTCGTCGGCGAGCGCCTCGACCGGAGGGCCGTGGGCGAGGCCATCAACTCCCTCTACGCCTCGGGGCGATACAAGCTCGTCAAGTTCGACCTCGAGCCCTTGGGCGCGGCGGGACAGACGAGGGGAGTCCTCAGCCTCGAGCCCGCGGAGATCCCCCCGGGGGCATTCATGCTCGGATCGAGCATCCGGACCGTCGTCTCGCGCTTCACCGCGCCCGAGGCCTATTCCACGCTCGCCGTCTTCTACCGCGGCCTCGCCGGGACCGGCTTCGACCTCTTCGCCGAGCTCTCGCTGGGCACGACCACGGGCCTCTACGCGGAGCTCAGGGAGAGCATCGGGGAATCGCCCTTCTACGTCCTGCCCTTCGCGCGAGCCGAGTCGCAGTCGGAGCAGTCCCAGTCGAACCGGGAGCTCGGCTCCTGGAGCCTCTTCAGAAGAATTGGCGCGGGGGGCGACCTCGTCGCGGAGCTCGGTTCCGGCGGGGACATCCGCCTGGGATACTCGATAGAGTCGGCCCGGGGCTCCGAGCTCAGCGACGGCGCTTCCGGGAGCTACGCCAGGACCCTCGGCTCGATGGGCGCGGCCCTGCGCTACGACGGCCGCCCCGGCTCCTTCTTCCCCGAGCGCGGCTTCCACGTCCTGGCCCGGGGCCGCTGGGTCGATCCTCGCTTCGGCGGCGAGCTCTCCTACGCCTTCGCCGAGTGCCGGGCGGGCGCCGTCCTGCCCCTCTCGCGGCGCCTCGGCCTCGGCCTCGAGACCTTCGCGGGCACGGACTTCAGGGGCATCCTCGAGGGGGCGACGGCCATGCCGGAGGAGCGCCTGTTCGCGCTCAACGCGCCGGGCATCTTCTACGGCCTCGAGGCCAGGCCGGAGGCGGGCAGGGGCGAGCACGTCTTCGCCGGGGCCCTCGAGCTCAGGGTATCCCTCGGGAGGATGCTCCCCCTCTTCGAGGCGGACTACTTCGCCCTGGCCAACGCCTCGGCGGGCACGGCCACCGCGGGGGAGCTCGGCGCCGAGGACCTCCCCGCGGACCTGAAATGGGGCGCGTCCCTCGGGCTCGGCGCGCGCCTCTCGCCCAACGTCGGCGCCCTCCTGGCCCTGAGCTACGTGGACGACGGCAACCCGATCGAGCCGAGCCGCCTCGCCCTCACCTTCATCTTCGGGTCCTTCGACCTGAGGCTCGAGGACCTGCGTTAGGCGGCGCCGCCCCTAGAGCCCGGCCTTGGGCTTCACCCGGGCCTGGGCCTCGAGGGCCTCCTGGTAGGCGGGGTTGAGGGCGAGGGCCCGGGCGTAGGCGTCGTAGGCGCGGCGCCACTCCTGCTGGAGCTCGCAGACCCCGCCCAGGCGGAACCACCAGCGGGGCATGTTCGGCTCGCGCTTGACGGCGGTGGAGTAGGCTATGTCGGCGTGGGAGTACTTCTTGAGCCTGAGGTAGGTCTCGCCCATGTAGAAGTAGGCCGTGGGCACCCGGTCGCCGCCCTCGCCCGCCGCCTCGACGTACTTGGCGAGGTACTTCAGGGCGTTGTCCATCTGCCCGAGGTGGTAGTAGGACTCGCCCATCACCTCGGCGGCGCGGGCGTCGAACTGGATCTTGAGGGCGGCCTGCCCGGTCGCGATGACCTCGGCGTGGCGGCCGAGGCGGAAGAGGCTCCAGCACTTGACGACGTAGGCCTCGATCCTCCGGGGATCGGCCGCGAGCTCCTGGTCGCAGACGGCCACCGACTCGCCGTACCTGGCCTGGGCCTCGGCCTGCTTGCCGCCCGACTCGAGGTCGCGGCCCTGGCGGTACAGGAGGAGGGCGTCGGCCTTCGCCGCGGGCTGGGCCGCGGCGGGAGGGGGCAGGGCGGCCGGCGGCGAGGCCTGGGGGGCGGTCTGGGCGGCGAGGGGGCAGAGGGCGAGCAGCGACATCGCGACCGCGAGACGGCTTCGGCGCATCGGGGAATCCTCCATGGAAGGCGATCGTCAGCCTCAGTTTTACCAGGAAGCGCGGGAAGGGGCAAGGGCGGCGCCTTGCGCTCCCGGTCCCCGCGCGGCTACCATGCCGCGGGGGTACGATATGCGCGTGATCGGCATCGCGGGCGCGGGGACCGTCGGCTCCGCCCTCCTGCGCCTCCTCGAAGGCTCGGGGACGGCGCGGGCCAAGGCCGGCCTCGTGCGGGACGCCTCGAGGCGGCGGGAGGGCCTTCCCCCGGGCCTCAGGCTGACCGAGGACCCGGAGGAGATCCTCGCCGACCCGGAGATCGGGCTGGCGGTCGAGCTCATGGGCGGCACGGACGCGGCCTTCTCCTTCGCCGCGCGGGCCCTCGGCGCCGGCAAGCACCTGGTCACCGCCAACAAGAACCTCATCGCCGAGCGGGGCCCCGAGCTCTTCGCCCTGGCGCGCGAGCGGGGCGTCTCGATCGGCTTCGAGGCCGCGGTCTGCGCCGGGATGCCCGTCATCCGCGCCTTCCAGGAATCCTTCCGCGCCGACCGGGTCCTCGGGGTCGAGGGCATCCTCAACGGGACCTGCAACTACATCCTGACCCGCATGGACGAGGCCGGGCTCGGCCTCGCCCAGGCCGTGGCCGAGGCCCAGGGCCTGGGCCTGGCCGAACCCGATCCCTCCTACGATCTCTCCGGCCGGGACTCGGCCTGCAAGCTCTCCATCCTGGCCAGCCTGGCCTCCGGGGCCTGGGTCGACCCTGCCTCCCTCCGGGTCGAGGGCATCGAGGGCATCGAGCCCGAGGACATCAGGCAGGCCCGTCGCCTGAGCTTCCGCATCCGCCTCCTGGGCCTCCTCCGCCTGGGCCCCGAGGGCGGCCTCGAGGAGGCCTGCGTCGGCCCCGCCCTGGTTCCCGAGGACCATCCCCTCGCCTCGGTGCGCTTCGAGAACAACGCCCTCCTCGCGGACTGCGCCGGGCTCGGGCCGAACTTCTTCTCGGGCAGGGGGGCGGGCCCCCTGCCCACGGCGACCGCCCTCCTCTCCGACATCCTGGCCGCGGCCGAGGGCAGGGGGCTCGTCCCTGGCGCCGGCCACCCCTTCCTCGCCGGGAGGGCCGCGGCGCCGGAAGGGAAGGCCGAGTCGAGGCGCCTGCTCAGGCTCTCCCCTCCCCCGGGCGCCGAGGCCTCCCTCCCCGCCCTCCTCGCCGCCGCGGGCATCGGGATCGAGAGCCTCGCCCGTTCGGCGCCAAGGGCGGGGGGGCAGGAGAAGCTCGAGGTCGCGACGCGGCCGGCCTCGGCCCGCGCCTTCGAAGGGCTCGCGAGGGCCCTCGAGGCCGCCGGCTGGCCTCGCCCCCTCTCGCTGCGGATGATCGAGGCCTAGGGCGATATCCGCCAGGGCTTTGTTTTTTACCCTCGGGATGAGCTATCATTGTAGCCACGAGTATATCCACGATACTCCAACCTCATCCGGCCGCCCCAGCCAGGGGGCGGTTTGGGCTGTTTCGGGAGAATCCCATGTTTAAACGGAAACTCTTTCCCGCACTCGCCGCCCTCGCGCTCGGCTGCGCCCTCCTGGCCTCCTGCGCCTCGACGGCGGACATCCTCGTAAACAAGGATCCGGGCTCCTTCTACGGCTCGGCCTTCGCCGCGACCCAGGCCGCCGCCGAGGAGAAGGCCTACGCCGACCTGATCTACAACGTGCTGACGGAGACGAGCAGCATGCGGCCGGTCAAGCAGGCGAGCTTCGTCCTGACGCCGGAGATCAAGGAGGCCTTCGCGGGCTTCAAGCTCAAGCCCGAGCGGGCGGAGAAGAAAAGCGAGACGCGCTTCGACGTCGTCTATTCCCTCTCCCGCGAGCAGTGGGCCAAGGCCGAGGCCCTGCGCCTCGAGCGGCTGAACAAGGAGCTGGGCGCCGCCTTCGCCGCGGTCAAGGCGGGAGCCTCCAAGTCCGCGGCCGCCCGGATCAAGGAAGCGGCCGCCCTCCTCGTGGCCATCGAGCGCTCGGGCGCGCTCAACAAGATCGTCGGCGCCGAGTCCGGCGGGCCCATCCTGAACGACCGGGTCGAGGACTACTGCCGCGGCCTGGTCGAGGGGATCTCCATCGCGGCCGAGCCCGCGAGCGGCCTGGTCAAGGCCGGCGCGGCCATCGGCCTCTCGGTCGTCGACAAGGGCGGCAAGGGCCTTCCCTCCTTCCCCCTCTCCCTGACCTGGAAGGCCGAGGGCGCGGCCAAGGGGCCGATCGCCGCGGTCGCCGACGCGAAGGGCAAGGCCTCGGCCCTCCTACCCGACGACCCGGCCCTCGCCGACAAGAAGGTCATCCTCGCGGTCGCCGCCGACCTCGCCTCCCTCCAGGGCGACTGCCCCTTCCTGCGCAAGCTCGACCAGGGGATCGCCGCCGAGTTCGCCTACCGCAACTCCGCGGTCGGCAGCGGCCTGGACAAGGCCGTGAAGGTCCCCGGCGGCAGCTACGCGGTCGGCGCGGTCAAGCAGGACAAGCGCGCGGGCAGCATCGAGAAGCCCCGCAAGGCGACCGTCGCGGCCTTCTACATCGACGCCAACCTCGTGACCAACGCCGAGTACAAGACCTACCTCGAGGCGGTGAACGCCTCCGAGCTCGAGTACCCCGACTACTGGGAGAACGCCGACCTCAACAAGCCCGACCAGCCGGTCGTCGGCGTCTCCCTCGCGGAGGCCGAGAAGTACGCGGCCTGGCTCTCCTCGGCCCAGGGCGTCAAGAAGCGGCTGCCCACCGAGGACGAGTTCGAGATCGCGGCGCGCGGCGGCAGGGAGGTCGTGTACCCCTGGGGCGACGAGCTCCCCTCCGACGGCGCCCGGGCTACCTTCAAGGGCAGCGCCCCCTTCACTACGGCCGTCGGCTCCCGGGCCAACGGCAAGAACGCCCTCGGCCTCGCCGACATGGCGGGCAACGTCTGGGAGTGGACCACGACCGCCCCCGCGGGCAGCATGAGCGGCAACCCGGAGCACCGCATCGTCAAGGGCGGCTCCTACCTGGACGGGCAGTACGAGCTCAGGATATCCAACCGCGTCCTCCGCGACCCGGGCGAGCGCTATCCCGACGTCGGCTTCCGTCTCGTAAGCGAGGCTGGCAATGAGTAACCCGCGCAACGCGAAGAAGATCCTCGCGGCGGCCCTGGCCGCCCTCCTGGCGGCCTCCTGCGCCACGGTCAAGCTCTCGCGCATGCAGGACGCCGAGCTCGTCCAGGCCGGCGTGGACGCCTGGAACGCGAAGAAGGCCGAGGACGCCCGCCCCTACTGGGAGGCGATCAAGGACCCGGCGACCCGCGAGAAGTACCTCTCGAGCTACGACAAGGCCGCGGAGCTCGACGCCCTCCACGCCGCGGCCCTGGCGATCCCGAGCTCTGAGAGCGCCAAGCAGGAGGAGGCCTTCGCCGGCTTCGTCGCCGCGTACAAGGCCTTCCCCGAGGGGCTCAAGCTGCCCGCCGACCTCAAGGAAGGCCTGCGGCCCCTGACCGTCGACGTCGCCAAGGCCAAGGTCAAGGCCGCCAAGATGGAGGCCGCCGAGGCCTTCATCAAGGAGGCCGTCGCCTTCCTCGGGGACAGTCCCGACTACGACCCCCCGCGCCGCGAGATGGAGGCCTACGCCCGCGTCCAGGCCCAGGAGCAGAAGGCCGACAAGGCCTACGCCGACGCCAAGGCCGTGGAGGAGTTCAACGCGCGGATCGCGGCCTACGAGGGCGCGATAACGGCCTACCGCAAGGTCGAGGAGGCCTCGGCCGCCGAGATCAAGAAGCTCGGCGCGGCCGCCGACTCGGCCCTCGCGGGCCAGGCCGCCAAGATCAAGCGGAAGCGGGGCAACGTGCGCATCGAGATGGAGCGACTCGTCCGCGACCGGGGCACCAGCTTCAAGGAGCGCATCGGCGAGGAGTTCGCCCGCGTGCCCGAGGGCAACCAGGTCGGCAACATGGGTCCCGAGGACATCCTCAAGTTCAACGAGGGGATCCAGGCCGCCATCGAGAAGCAGTACCAGGAGATGGTCGCCTTCGGCGAGCGCTATCCCACCGTCATCGACAAGGACATGATCCGCGACATCGACCAGCAGAAGAAGGCCCTCGACGACCGGATCTCGGCGATCGCCGCCGAGATCCGCCGCGCGAAGGACATCGCGAGCCGCGGCAAGGCAGCCATGCCCCTCCTCATCGGCCTGTTCAACCCCGCCCCCGGCTCCAAGGCCGAGGGCGAGAAGAGCCGCCCCGCGGTGATCCGCGGCAAGCTCGAGGGCGAGGCCGCCTACTGGTGGGGCATGGTCTCCATCGAGGCGGGCAAGATGAACGACCTCGTCGTCACCCTCAAGGACGGCAAGGAGGTCCAGGTCTACGCCGAGAACACCCTCTCCGGCTCGAAGATCAAGAAGAACAAGCTGCCCAACCTGGTCAGCAAGGGGAACAAGATCGGCAACTCCTGGCCCGTCCTCAACGCGGGCTCCCTGCTCAAGGACGGCCAGTACTACGTGCGGATCATGGCCAACGCCAAGCCGGACTACGCCGGCGAGGTAGTCGTCTACAGCTCTTTCATATCGAGGATGCGGTAATGGTTCAGAAAAACCGGACTGTCCTGATCGTCGCGATCGTCGTCGGCCTCGTCGCCCTCTTCGCCGGCGCCTTCTTCCTCCTGTACAAGCCCGAGCCCAAGGGGCTCAAGGTGGGCATCTCCACCCTGCCCGACTCGCTCAACCCCGTGCTAGCCCAGAACAACGTCGGCCTCAACGCCGACGAGCTGGTGTTCGACGGCCTGGTGAACTTCGAGATCGACCAGGCCTCGGGCTCCCTCATCTCCGAGTTCGCCCTCGCCGAGTCCATCACCCAGGACCCGGCCACGAAGAAGACCTACCAGGTGGCCCTCAAGGACGTGGCCTGGCACGACGGCCGGAAGCTCTCCGCGGCGGACGTGGAGTTCTCCTTCGCCGCCTACATGGAGCCCAAGAACGAGTCGCCCAAGCGCGCCTACCTCGAGTCCTTCATCGAGAGCGTGAAGGCCGTGGACGAGCAGAACCTCGTGATCGAGTTCCGCAAGCCCCTGCCCGAGTTCCGCGCCTATCCCGTCCTCAGCTTCAAGATCATCCCCTCGGAGTACAAGGGCAAGAAGCTCGCCGCCGACCTGCGCGCAGGCGAGCTCGAGCGGCAGTTCGCCGTCTCGCCCGTGGGCACCGGCCCCTTCGTCCTGGACTCCTGGGAGATCGGGAAGTGGGTCTCCTTCAAGGCGAACCCGACCTACTTCCGGCGCAAGCCCGCCGCCGAGTCCCTCGTCCTCCAGAACATCATCGACCCCGTGATCCGGATGAACGAGTTCCAGCAGAAGCGCATCAACCTCATCCTCGAGACCTCCCCGGCCGACCGGGCCGCGGTGGAGAAGATGGGCAGCGTGGACATCAACTCCTTCCTCCCCTTCTCCTTCTACCAGGTGGCCATCAACGCCAAGGCCCCCGCCTTCCGGGCCGCGGCCGCCCGCGCCGCCCTCGCGGCGGCCGTCGACCCGGCCTCCGTGGTGCCCGGCATCACGGATAAGAAGGAGCTCGCCCTGGTGAACTTCGGGCCCTTCCCCTCGAACCTCTTCGCGCGCAACTTCGCCGACTACGACGTGGAGCCCCTGCGCGATCCCTGGGTCGAGGGCGAGGCGGCGGTGAAGGCCGCGGTCGCCGACGCGGGGCTGGCGGGCAAGACCTTCGCCCTCATGTTCCCCGACTCGATGGGCGAGTTCGGGCAGTCCGTGGCCGAGGGCATCGCCGCCCAGCTGGGCAAGGCGGGGATCACCGTCGAGGTCAAGCGCACCGGCGACCAGGTCTTCAAGCGCCTCGTCCAGGGCGAGAAGAGCTACGACCTCGCCCTCCAGTACTGCGACGGCTTCGACAACCTCTACTCCGACCTCACCAAGTACTACAAGTCCAAGGGGAGCCTGAACATCTACGGCCTCGCCGATCCCGAGCTCGACGCGCTCCTGGACAAGTGGGACGCGACCGTCGTCACCGCGGACTGGATCGAGATCACCCGCGAGCTCCACGAGCGGATCTGCGCCGCCGCCCCGGCCATACCCCTGTTCTCCCTCGAGAAGGACGTCTACTCGCGGGGCATCAGCAACATCAAGATCGCGAGCGACAACCCCTTCCTCTCCGCGGAGGACTGGTCCCAGGGAGGCAAGTAGCGATGCGTTTCGTACGCTTCCTCCTCAAGGAGCTCGTGCTCAGGGCCATCCTGTTCACGGTCTTCGGGACGGTCGCCCTCGTGACGCTGTACCTCCTGTCCATCGGCGCGCCCGCGGAGGACTACTCGCGGGCCGCGAGGACCTTCGGGCTGTTCATCTCCGGCTCGCCGGAGTTCTCCCAGGCCCAGGTCGGCTTCTCGGCCCAGGCGATCATCGCCAGCGGGGCGGCCATCACCTTCCCCCTCGCCCTCGGCGCCCTCTTCTTCATGACGATGATCGCCCTCATGAGCGCCTCGGCCTCGGCCTCCTCGCGCTACCTGGCCGGCGAGCACGGCCTGAGGCTCGGCGCCGCCCTCTCGGGCGGCGCGGGCCTGGCCGCCTCGGTCCTCTCGGCGACGCCCCTGTTCGTCGGCTTCTGGCTCCTGTACGGCCTGTTCGGCATGAACCCGCCGATGATCCTCATCGCCCTCATGACCGTGCTCGTCGGCGGCTCCGGCTGGGACGCCTCGCGCTTCCTCATCATGGAGATGGACCGCCAGATCGACGCGACCCACACGATGGTCTACAGCATGCTCGGGCCCTCGGTGGGCCGGCTCTTCCCCATGCCCGGGACCATGACCGGCTACCTGCTCAACTCCTGCGCGCCGCGCTTCATCCCCTACATCGCGGGCAAGGTCCCCGCCATCATCGGCGGCATCACGATCGCGGAGATGGTCTTCTCCTTCCCCGGCCTCGGGCGGACCCTCCTCGAGGCCCTCCTCCTGCGAAACGACGGGCAGCTCATCTCGTCGGTCTTCGTCTTGCTCTCGGTGAACGCCTTCGTCACCTTCCTGGTCAAGACGGTGCTATTCCTGATGTATCCGAGGTGGTATGAAAAAGCGATCTGACAGACTCGCCATGGCGGCCGCCCTCCTCCTCGCCTCCCCCCTCCTCGCCGCCTGGATCCCCCATCTGGGCGCCTCGCCCCTGCTCGACCTGCCCGCGCCCTACTGGGCGGGCCTCGTGCGCTCCTTCCGCCAGGTCTCGATCACCCTCCTGGCCACCCTGGCGATCACGACGGCCGTCACCGTCGTCATGAGCTACTTCAGCATCCTGTGGTGGGCCTTCGGCAAGACCCTCCGCATGATCCTCGACGTCGTCGAGTCCATCCCCTCCATCCTGGTGGCCCTCTTCTGCTACGCGCCGGTCTCGGTGGTCCTCGCCAAGAACCCGGAGTCGGCCTCGGCCCTCCTGTCCCTCTTCGTCTTCATCTTCGCGGCCTTCCTGACGACCCTGCCCGAGGCGGTGCGCAGCGTGACCCTCCCCCTCGCCGAGCTCTACCACCGCAAGTACTCGGTCTCCTTCCGGGCCTACGGCTTCACCAAGGCCGGCATCCTCCTCATCCTCATGAACTCGCGCGCGATGCGCGACGCCATCAAGCGCAGCTGCGCCGCCATCCTCCTGAAGACCCTGGTGCTCGACTGCTCCTTCGGCTTCATCATCCAGATCGGCATGGGGAGCTACGGAACCCCGGCGCACACGAGCCCGGGCGCCCTGATCGCGGCCAACCGCGACGCCATCTTCTCGGCCATCGAGAAGGCGGGACGCTCGCCGGCCATGTTCTGGCTGCCCTCGGCCCTCCTGGTCATGATCAGCCTCTCGTTCCTCGCGGTCCTGAGCGACAAGAAGGAGGCCTCCCTATGAGCGGCGCGAAACCCGCCCCCCTGAAGCTCTCGGGCTTCTCCGTGAGACTGGGGGACCGCCTCCTGTTCGACATCGACGAGTTCGCGCCCGAGGCCGGGAGCTCCACGGTCATCATCGGCGCGACGGGCTCGGGCAAGTCGGTCCTCCTCAAGGCGATCTCCGGCCTCCTCCCCGCGGGCCCCTTCGCGGTCGCGGGCGACATGGAGCTCCACGGCGTCGCCGCCTACGCGGGCGGCCGGAAGGCCGGCTTCGACGAGTGGAAGAAGATCCGGCGGGCGGGCATCACCTTCGTGCCCGCGGAGACCGCCCAGGCGGTCAACCCCGCCCTCTCCCTCGACCAGAACCTCAACATCATCGCCCCCGAGGCCCGCGAGCTCGTGGAGTCGCGTCTCGCGCAGTACTTCTCCCTCGACTTCAAGAAGTACGCGGCCAAGTACCCGGACGAGGTCTCCGGAGGGGAACTGCAGCGCATAACGCTCATCATCCTCCTCTCCCACAAGTCGGACATCGTCTTCCTCGACGAGCCGACCGTGAACCTGGACCGCCAGCTCCGCAGGCGCTTCTCCGAGTTCCTCAACAAGGAGATCCTCGGCAAGGACGGCAGGACCGTCCTCATGGTGAGCCACGACCTCGACTTCGTCCGCTCGCTCGAGCTGGACAAGATCATCGCCCTCGAGAACGCGCGCCTGACGCCCATGGACAGGCTGCCCGAGACCGAAGGCATGGAGAAGGCCGAGGACGAGGCGGACAGCGCCGCGGGACTCGTGCTCAAGAAGGTCACCCAGGGCTACATGGTGCGCAGCCTCTTCGGCGAGCGCCGCACCTCGGCCTTCAAGGACCTCGACGTCAGCTTCCGCCCGGGCCACATCTACGGCATCACCGGCCCCTCGGGCTGCGGCAAGACGAGCATGATCCGCGCCATACTCAGGCTCCTGGACCACAGCTCGGGCCAGATCATGCTCGGCGGCCAGGATCTCGTGGCCCTGAAGCCCTCGGAGCGGGGCTACGACCCGGAGGCCTTCAAGCCCTTCAGGAAGAAGATAGCCATCGTCCAGCAGGACTCGCGCTTCTCCTTCTTCCCCGACCTGCGGATCCGGGCCTCGCTCAAGGAGATCCACAAGGTGCTCGAGCCGGAGGCGGAGTTCAGCCTCGAGGGACTCGAGCGGCTCATGGAGATGATCCACCTGCCCGAGGCCATCCTCGACAGCTTCCCCAAGTCCCTGAGCTCGGGCGAGATGAAGCGCATGGACATCGTGCGCGTCCTCGCCTCGCGGCCCGAGGTGATCCTCCTCGACGAGCCCTTCGCCCACATCGATTTCGAGACCAGGGCCCTCGTCATGAAGGCCATCTCCGAGTATCTCGCCGAGAGCAAGGCCATCCTCATCGTCGTGACCCACGAGGACTTCGACCTGAAGTACTTCATCCAGACCGATTACGACTTCCCCTCGCTGGTCGCCACGAGCGCATGACGTCAAGCCGCAAGACGGCGAGGGCCGCCCCGGGAGCGAACAGCTCGCCGGGGCGGCCCTTTCTTTGCGGCAAACGAAACGCGGGGGAATAGGAAACGCGGAGGACGCGGAGGACGCGGAGGATATAGGAACGCGGAGGACGCAAAGGGGGAAGAATGAGAAAAGAGGATACGATCCCCTTTCCAATCAATCTACGCCTCTCTCTTCCCTCCGCGTCCCTCCGCGCCCTCTGCGTTTATCCTTCCGTGTCTCTTCCCTCGCGGCGCTACGCCTTCTTCTTCGGCGTGGCAGGCTTCTTTACGGGGGCTTTCTTGGCGGTCTTCTTCGCGGGGGCGGCCTTCTTCGCTGCCGCCTTCTTGGGGGCGGCGTCCTTCTTCGCGGGGGCCGCCTTCGGGGCCGCCGGCTCCTTGGCCGCCGCCTTCCGCGCGGCCGCGGCCTTCGGGGCGGGCTTCGCCCCCGCGCGCCTCGCGGGGACTTCGGCGGAGCCCCGCTCCTCGATCCAGCGCCCCTCGCGGAAGAGCGCGCGCCAGCCAGATGGCTTGCCCTCGATCTCGGACTGGACGTAGTGCTCCGCCGCCTTGCGGCTGTAGCGGATCACCGCGGGCCTGCCCTCGGGATCGGCCTCGGGGGCGTCGAGGAGATAGCGGTACTTCTCCGCGATCTCGGCGCGGTGGGGCAGAAGCTCGGAGACGAGGGGGGCCCTGGTCTCGCGGTGCTTGGGGAACTGGCTCGCCGCGAGGAAGAGGCCGGCGGCCCCGTCGCGCAGGAGGAAGAAGTCCTCGACCTTCGAGCAGCGCAGCTCGGGGAGGGGCACGGGGTCGCTCTTGGGCGGGGCGGCCTGCCCGTTGCGCAGGAGTTTGCGGGTGTTCTTGCAGTCGGGATTGGTGCAGCCGAAGTACTTGCCGAATCTTCCAGACTTCAGCTGCATCTCGTGCCCGCACTTGTCGCACTCGAGCTTGGGGCCCTCGTAGCCGCGGAGCTTGAATTCCCCTTCCTCGATCTCGTAGCCGCGGCAGTCGGGATTGTTGCCGCAGACGTGGAGCTTGCGGCCCGCGTCGATGAGGTAGGAGTCCATCGAGGTGCCGCAGATCGGGCAGCGCCGCCGCTCGCGGAGCCGCAGCCCCTCGGCCTCGGCCTCGGCCTCGTCGTCCTCGACGTCGACGGCCTCGTCGCCGGAGACGAGGTTCATGGTCTGGGTGCAGCGCTCCTTGGGCGGGAGGGCGTAGCCCGAGCAGCCGAGGAAGACGCCGGTGGAGGCCGTGCGGATCTGCATGGGCCTGCCGCACTTCGGGCAGGGAAGGCCGATCTCGACGGGCTCGTTGGGGCGCATGCCGCCTGAGTCGGCCTCGGCCGCCTCGAGCCTCGCCTTGAAGCCGCCGTAGAACTCGTCGAGGAGCTCGGTCCAGCCGCGCTTGGCCTCGGCCACCTCGTCGAGCTCCTCCTCCATGGCCGCGGTGAAGCCGTAGTCCATGAGGTCGTCGAAGTTCTCCAGGAGGCGGTCGGTGACGATGCCGCCCATCTTCTCCGCGTAGAGGCGCCGCTTCTCCAGGCGCACGTAGCCGCGGTCCTGGATGGTCGAGATGATGGAGGCGTAGGTCGAGGGCCGGCCGATGCCCCGCTTCTCGAGCTCCTTGACCAGGCTCGCCTCCGTGTAGCGCGGGGGCGGGCTCGTGAAGTGGCGGCTCGGGCGCAGCGCCTCGAGCGTGAGGACGTCGCCCACCGCGACCTCGGGCAGGAGGCCCTCGCCCTCCTCGTCCCGGCTCGCCTGGGGCGGGAGGACGCGGGTGAAGCCGTCGAACTGCATGACGCGGCCGCGGGCCCGGAGGGAGTAGGAGCCGGCTTCGACCTCGATCCGGCTCGAGGTGTAGCGGGCCTCGCTCATCTGGCAGGCGACGAACTGGCGCCAGATGAGGTCGTAGAGCCGCTCGGCGTCGCGCTCCATGTCGGCCAGGGCGCCCGCGGAGCGTCCCACGTCGGAGGGCCGGATGGCCTCGTGGGCCTCCTGGGCCCCCTCCTTGCTCGTATAGACGCGGGGCGAGTCGGGGAGGTAGGCCGCGCCGTACTCGGCGCCGATGTGGGACCGGACGGCGGCCACCGCGTCCTCGGCGAGGTGGGTGGAGTCGGTGCGCATGTAGGTGATGTAGCCGGCCTCGTAGAGGCGCTGGGCGAGGGCCATGGTCTTCTTGACGCCGAAGCCCAGGCGCGTGCTCGCCGCCTGCTGCAGGGTCGAGGTGATGAAGGGGGCCGGCGGATTGGCCCGGGTGGGCTTGTCCTCGCGTTGCGCGACCTTGAAGACGGCCTTGCGGAGGGCCTGTACCGCCTTCCCGGCCTCGGCCTCGCTCGTCGGGCGGAAGGCCTCGTCCCCGGCCTTCTTGACCTCGAGGGCGAGGAGCTGGTCCCGCGGCGTGCGGGCGTCCGCCCAGAGCTCCCAGTACTCCTCGGGCACGAAGGCGTGGATCTCGCGCTCGCGCTCGACGACGAGGCGGACGGCCACCGACTGGACCCGCCCCGCCGAGAGGCCCCGCGCCACCTTCTTCCACAGGAGGGGCGAGAGCATGAAGCCGACGACCCGGTCGAGGATGCGGCGCGCCTGCTGGGCCTTGACCCGGTCCATGTCGATCCTGCCCGGCCTCTCGAAGGCGGCCTTGATGGCCTTCTGCGTGATCTCGTTGAAGACGACCCGCTTGAACTTCGCGGCCTCGCCGCCGATGACCTCCGCGAGGTGCCAGGCTATGGCCTCCCCCTCGCGGTCCAAGTCCGTCGCGAGGTAGACGGCGTCGGCCCCCTGGGCGAGCTTGCGCAGCTCCTCGGCCACCTTCTCCTTGCCCGGGAGGATCTCGTAGCGCACCTTCCATCCCTGCTCGGGGTCGACCCCCATGCGGGCGACGAGCCCGGCGGCGGCCTTGGCCTTGCGCTCGGCCTCCAAGCGCTTGGCCGAGAGCTTGGCCGAGGACTTCGCCTTGGGGGCCTTCGCGGCCTTGGCGCCCGGGCCGCCGCCGGAGGGCAGGTCGCGGATATGACCGATGCTGGACTTCACCACGAAGCCCGAGCCGAGGTACTTGTTGATGGTCTTGGCCTTGGCCGGAGACTCGACGATGACCAGAGATTTGCCCATGATGTCCTTTGCCTGCTGCCGATATCGTTGCCCTATAAGGTTAACGACTTCCCGAGGGGTCGCACAAGGGTGGGCGGGCGGCCCCCGGGGGCTAGCCCCGCCCCTCCTCGGCCCCGCCCCGTCCGGCCGATCCCTCTCCCCAGGCCGGCAGCCTGACGACCATCGAGGTCATCTCGCCGGGAGAGCAAAAGATCGCGCCCTCGTGGGACTCGATGATGTGCTGGCAGATCGACAGCCCGAGGCCGGTATTCTTCTTCCCCTCCTTGGTGCTGAAGAAGGGATCGAATATGCGCTCGGCTATGCCAGGAGGGATGCCGCAGCCGTCGTCGAGGACCGCGATCTCCACGTAGCCCTCCGGCTCCTTGGCTTGGGCCCGCAACTCGATCACCCCCCCCTCGGAGACGGCCTCGACGCTGTTGATGATGAGGTTGACGAAGACCTGCTTCAGGCTGTTCTCGTCGCCGTATACCGAGAGCTCCCCGGTCAGCCTAGGCAGTCGGAAATCCACCGCCTTCTCCCGCAGGCGGTGCTCGACGAGGAGGGCCACATCGGCGAGGAGGGCCCCCAGGCGCAGGGGCCGCATGGGGAGGCTCCGGACCCGGGAGAAGGAGAGGAGGCTCCCGATGATCTCGCCGATCCGGTTGAGCTCCCGCTCGATCTTTCCGAGGCGCTCGAGCTCCGGTCCCTCGGACCTGCGCCTGAGCAGGTCGACGTGGTTGAGGACCACGCTCAAGGGATTGGATATCTCGTGGGCGATCCCGGTGGCCAGCTCGGCCACCGAGGCGATCTTCTCGGAGCGGAGGAGGTAGTCCTGCAGGCAGCGCTCCGAGGTTATGTCCTCGACCACGAGGATGGTGCCGAGACGCTTCAGGTCCTCGTTCTTGAAGGGGAAGGACTTGAGCCGGAGCAGGGCCGGGCCGGGCCCGGCCGCCTCGGCCCCGCCGCCGCGCCGGAGCTCGTCCCAGGAGCGCTCCTCCTTCCGCGAGAGTGCCTGGGCCACCTCATCCGCCCGTTCGAGCCCCGCCGAGGCCAGGAGCTCGCCCGCCGCCCGGCCGAGCGCCTCGACGCCACGCAGATCGAGTGCCTCGAGGGCGGCGAAGTTGGCAGTCGACACGATCCCCGCCTGGTCGACGATGAGGATCCCCACGGGTATGTTCCGGATGACGTCCTCGTTGTAGCGCTTGAGGAGGAAGAGCTCCCGGTTGTCCTGCTCGAGCTCCTCCCGGCTCTGTGCGAAGGAGTAGGCCATCTTGATGAGCTTGAGCTTGTCGAGGTCCCGGATCTCCTCGGTGCCCTGCCTGAGGCCGTTCTTGAGTATCGTCACCCGGTCGGCGAACTGGAAGATCTCGTCGATGTCGTGGGTGATGTAGACGACGCTCCGGCCGCTCGCCTTGAACTCGAACAGGAGCCTGTACACGGCTTCCATCTCGCGGGGGGTAAGCTTGCTCGATATCTCGTCGAAGATGAGGAGCTCCGGTTCCGTCGAGATCGCCTTGGCGACCTCGACCATGAGGCGCTGCGCCTCGGTGAGGTCCTCGAGGCGGGCCCGCGGGTCGATGTCGGCCCCGAGGCGGCGGAACAGATCCCGCGCCCGCTCCTCCATCGCCGCCTCGTCGAGGAAGCCCAGGCGCCGGACGAGCCTCCGGCCCGTGAAGATGTTCTCCGCCGAGCTCAGGGTCGGGATTACGTTCATCCCCTGGTAGACGATGGCGATGCCGCTCTGGATCGCCGAGCGGGGGGTGAAGCCGGCCACCTCGCGGCCCTTGTAGCGGAGGGATCCCCCGTCCATGGAGACGGCCCCCGAGAGGATCTTCACGAGGGTCGACTTCCCCGCGCGATGCTCGCCGACGAGGCCGTGGATCTCGCCCTGCTCCACCTCGAAATCCACGCCGCGCAGGGCCCTGACCTCGTCGTAGCTGGCGCGGACGCCGCGCATCGACACGATGGGCGGCCGACCCGACCCCTGGGCCATCAGCTGAGCCCGAGCCGCTTCATGCGGTTATAGAGGGTCCTGCGGTCGATATTGAGCATGCCGGCCGCCTCGACCTTCTTTCCCTTGCTGCGCTGCAGGGCGTCGAGGATCATCGTGCGGCTCAGCTGCTCGTAGCCGCTCCGCAGGGTAGTCCCCGGGCGGGAGCCGTCGAGCTCCATGTACTGCGAGGGCAGGTCCTGGAGCCCGATGGAGTCGCCCTCGCAGAAGATCACCGCCCGCTCGACGCAGTTGCGGAGCTCGCGGACGTTGCCGGGCCAGTCGTGGGCGAGCAGGAGCTCCGAGGTCTCGGCGTCGAGGCCCCGGACGCTCTTGCCGTACTGCGCGTCGAAGTACCGGAGGAAATGGTCGATGAGGAGGGCGATGTCCCCCGTCCGCTCGCGCAGGGGCGGCACCTCCAGGGGAATGACGCAGAGCCGGTAGTAGAGATCCTGCCGGAAGCGTCCCTCCGCGATCAGCCCGCGGAGGTCCTTGTTGGTGGCCGCGATGACCCGGATGTCGGACCTGATCACTTCGCTGCCGCCGACCCGCTCGAACTCTCGTTCCTGGAGGGCCCTGAGGATCTTGGCCTGGGTGCTCGGGCTCATGTCGCCTATCTCGTCGAGGAAGATGGTGCCCTCGTGGGCGAGCTCGAACTTGCCCTTCCGCTGGGCGACGGCGCTCGTGAAGGCCCCCTTCTCGTGGCCGAAGAGCTCGCTCTCGAGGAGGGCCTCCGGTATGGCGGCGCAGTTCACCTTCACGAAGGGCCGGTCCGCCCGCGGGCTCGCGGCGTGCAGCTCCCCGGCGATGAGCTCCTTGCCCGTCCCGCTCTCGCCGGTGATGAGGACGGGGGCCGCGGTGGCCGCGGCCGTCCTCGCCGCCTGGAGGAGCTTCTGCATGCGCGGATCGCCGGTGACGATCCGGCCCCGCCCCGGTCCGGCGGGCTCGCCCGCGGCCTCTCCGCTCGCGGCGAACTCGCGGATCGCGCCGAGGAGCCTCTTGAGGTTCGGGGGCTTCTCGAAGAAGTCCACGGCGCCGTACTTCATCGAGAGGACGGCGTTCTCCACGCTCGGGTGGCCGGTGAGGATCATCGCCTTGATCGCCGGGTTGGCCTTGCGCACGAGCTTGAGCAGGTCGATGCCGCCGATGCCCGGCATCCGGATATCGAGGATGACGAGGTCGATCCGCTCCCGCTCGAGGATGGGTATCGTCTCGAGGGGATCGCTCGTATACCGCGTGGCGTAGCCTTCGTCGGAGAGGATCTCGGACAGCGTCGCGCAGAGCTCTCGCTCGTCGTCGACG
>Ga0116155_10000573_pt1 | contig 29696 bp, 33 predicted proteins | sample AD_UKC032_MetaG_FD_89890 | JGI IMG/M metagenome (GOLD analysis project Ga0116155, IMG submission 89890) | Active sludge microbial communities of municipal wastewater-treating anaerobic digesters from USA - AD_UKC032_MetaG | ecosystem: Engineered > Bioreactor > Anaerobic > Digestate | place: USA...
ACGGCCGGGGCATCCCGATCGACACCATGGAGAAGAACGGCAAGTGCGCCCTCGAGGTTGTCCTGACGGTGCTCCATGCCGGTGGAAAGTTCGACAAGGCGACGTACCAGGTCTCCGGCGGCCTGCACGGGGTCGGCGTCTCGGTTGTCAACGCCCTCTCCGCATCGCTCGCCGCCCGGGTATACCGCGATGGGAATATCTACGACATGCGCTTTGCCCAGGGGAAGGTTGCAGTTCCCCTTACGACACGGCAGGAGACGCTGGAAGAACTTCAGCGCCGGTACCAAGACTGGTACGGCACTCCGCCCATATTAAGCGGGGGCGGGGACGAACAGGAAAAGAGGAAGAAGTTCCTCGCCGATCTCGGGTACCGGATGACCGGGACCCGGATCACGTTCCTTCCCGACCCCTCGATCTTCGAGACTACGAAGTTCGACTACGACGTTCTCGCCCACCGGCTCCGCGAGCTCGCGTTCCTGAACGCAGGGCTCACCATCCGGATCGCCGATGAGCGGACCGGGGACAAGCTTGCGTTTTGTTTTGAGGGCGGGCTCTCCGAGTTCGTGAAGTACCTGAACGAAGGCACCGAGGTCATCCACCCTGTCCCGATCGATATTTCCCGGAAGGATGAAGAGAACAAGCTCGAGCTCGAGGTCGCGATGCAGTACACGACCGCATATGACGAGAAGATCTTCAGCTACGTCAACTCGGTCAATACCCGCGAGGGCGGCACCCACCTCGAGGGGTTCCGGAGCGCCATCACCCGTGCCATCAATACCGTGGCAAAGAAGAACGGGATCGTCAAGGAGAACGCGACCATCGTTCTCCGCGGGGAGGATGTGCGCGAAGGCCTCACCTCGGTCGTCTCCGTTAAGATGGCCAACCCCCAGTTCGAGGGCCAGACCAAGATGCGCCTTGGCAACAGCAGTGTCAAGGGGATTGTCGACTCCCTCGTGTACGCAGCACTCTCGGAATATTTTGACGAGAACCCGAACGTCCTGAAGATCATTGTCGAGAAAGCACTTTCGGCGGCAAAAGCCCGCGAGGCGGCACGGAATGCACGGGACCTCGCGAGGAGAAAGAGCTCGCTCGAGAGCTCGGGACTGCCCGGCAAACTCGCCGACTGCTCGGAACGCGACCCGGCAAAGTCCGAGATCTATATCGTGGAAGGGGATTCAGCAGGAGGTTCGGCAAAAGGCGGCCGGGACCGGAAGTTCCAGGCCATTCTCCCGCTCAGAGGTAAGATCCTCAACGTGGAGAAGGCCGGCGAGCACCAGATCTTAAAGAACGCCGAGATCCAGACCCTCATCTCGGCCATCGGGACCGGTATCGGCGAGAAGTTCGATGCCGAGCGGGCACGTTACCACCACATCGTGATCATGACCGATGCGGATGTGGACGGTGCGCACATCAGGACACTCCTTCTCACGTTCTTCTACCGCTACATGCCCAAGCTCATCGATCTGGGATACGTGTACATTGCCCAGCCCCCCCTCTTCCGTGTCTGGAAGGGCAAGGAAGAGAAGTACGTGTACAAGGAAGAGGAGATGCAGAAAGTGTCTGCTGCCATGGGAGACAAGGGTGTCTCCGTCCAGCGGTACAAGGGTCTTGGTGAAATGAACGCCCATCAGCTCTGGGACACGACCATGGACCCCGCCCACCGCATCTTTTTGCAGGTGACCATCGAGGACGCCATGGAAGCAAACGAGATCTTCAAGACGCTGATGGGAAAGGATGTGGAGATACGCAAGAATTTCATCATCCGCCACGCGAAGGAGGTGACCAACCTTGACATCTAAAAAGGAAGCACCCGCCCCCGAGCCCGAGACCCACCGATCCGAACCGATCAGCATCGAGCATGAGATGAAGACCTCGTTCATCAACTACGCGATGTCGGTCATCATCAGCCGGGCGATCCCCGATGTCAGGGACGGCCTCAAGCCGGTCCACCGCCGCTCGCTCTACGGCATGTGGGAGATGGGCAACACGAGCGACAAGCCCACAAAGAAGAGCGCGAGGGTGGTCGGTGACGTGATGGGGAAGTACCACCCCCATGGAAATGCCTCCATCTACGACACCATCGTCAAGATGGCCCAGCCTTTCTCCTACCGGCACATGCTCGTACAGGGGCAGGGTAACTTCGGTTCGATCGATGGCGACTCTGCGGCAGCCGAACGATACACCGAAGTCCGGCTCTTCCCCTATGCCGAAGCGCTCCTCGAAGACCTGGACAAGGAGACCGTGGAGTTCAAACCGAACTACGACGAATCGCTGCGGGAGCCAACCGTGCTCCCGGCAAAGATCCCGAACCTGCTTGTCAACGGGACGGATGGTATCGCCGTCGGTATGGCGACAAAGATGCCCCCCCACAACCTCAGGGAGGTCTGTTCGGCAGTCTCGGCCTATCTCGACAACCCGGAAGTCTCTGTCGAAGATCTCCTGCGCATCATGCCCGGCCCGGACTTCCCGACCGGCGGCATCATGATGGGGGTCGAGGGCGTCAAGAACATCTACGCCACCGGCCAGGGCCGGGTCATTGTCCGCGGTGTTGCAGAGATCGAGGAATCGGAGGGAGGCAACCGGGGCGACCGGATTATCGTCACCGAACTCCCGTACCAGGTGAACAAGGCCCAGTGGATAAGCGGGATCGCCGAGATGGTCAAGGACAAGAGGATCGACGGCATCTCCGATATCCGCGACGAGTCCGACAAGGAGGGCATACGAGTCGTCTTCGAGCTCAGGAAGGGCACGATGGCGCCGGTCATCCTGAATAACCTGTACAAGAACACGGCGCTCGAGTCCAGTTTCTGGACCTCCAATCTCGCCATTGTCGATGGCCAGCCCAAGATCCTCAACCTCCACGGCCTCCTCGGGCACTTCGTCCAGCACCGTATCGAGGTGATCCGGCGCAGGACCGAGTTCGACCTCAAAAAGGCGCAGGAGAAGGTCCATATCCTCGAAGGCCTCCTTCTCGCCCTTGCCAGGATTGACGAGGTTATCGCGACAATCCGTGCTTCCGCGAATGTCGATGTTGCACGGGAAGCCCTCATCACGAAGTTCGGGCTCGACGATCCACAGGCAAACGCGATCCTCCAGATGCAGCTGCGCCGCCTTGCGGCCCTTGAGCAACAGAAGATCACGGACGAGAAGATCGGTCTTGAGGCCGAGATCACCCGGCTGAAAACAATCCTTGCAAGCGAATCAAACATCAAGGACGAAATCCGTCGCGAGACTGCAGAGGTCGCGATCCGGTTCGGGGACAAGCGCCGGACCCAGATCGCGCTCGACATGAGCGAGCTCTCGACTGAGGACCTGATCGAGGACAAACAGGTGCTCGTCTCGATCACGACCGCGAACTACATCAAGCGGACCGATCTCGATACCTACCGGAACCAGCGCCGGGGAGGGCACGGGATCACCGGCATGCTCACCAAGGAGGACGATGTCGTGGATGCCATCTTCGTCGCTGGTATGAAAGACTACCTCCTCTGCTTCACCAACCTTGGCCGCCTCTACTGGCTCAAGGTGTACGAGATCCCTGAGAGTTCCCGTGCAGCAAAGGGAAAGCCGATCGTCAACCTCCTCAACCTGAAAGACGAGGTCGTAACCGCCGTCATCCCGATCCGCGAGTTCCGGAACGACCGGTTCCTGCTCTTTGCAACGAAGCTCGGGCAGGTCATCAAGATCCCGCAAGACGAGTTCTCCAACCCCCGCTCCACCGGGATCAATGCCATCACGCTGCGCCAAAACGACCAGCTTATCGATGTGATTGCAACCGATGGCACGAACGAGCTCGTGCTGACGACACGGTTCGGCCAGAGCCTCCGGTTCCACGAGGAGACGGTACGGACGGTGGGCAGAAATGCGCAGGGCGTGCGCGGGATGAAACTCAAGGAGAAGAACGACTCGATCTGCGCCGTCACTCTCGTTGAAAAAGACCACCTGCTGACCATCTCTGATGTGGGTTTTGGGAAACGGACAGAATTCGACGACTTCCGTGGCCATGGCAGGGGAACCATGGGGGTCAGGAACATCCAGCTGGAGCGCGATGCAGTGGTCATCGAATCGCGGGCGGTTGCTGACAGCGAGGAGATTGTGGTGATGTCCGCTTCCGGCATCGTTATCCGGATGAAGGTGGATGAGATCCGGATAACCGGGCGCGGCACCCGGGGGGTTAAGATCATGCGCCTCGATGAAGGCGATAAGATCGTGGGCGTTGCGGTTGTCCCGATAGATCCGGCGAACGGCGAGACTGCTGCACCCGGACCAGCATAAATGCCGCCGGAGGGGACCGGACACGTCCCCTTCTTCTTTTATTCCGCGATTGCCGTAAAGCGACGCTCCATTGAAACGTTTTTTCATCATTCGGGAGTCTCTGCCTTTCCAAAAATGGCCGGCCGCGTGGGTGCAGGAGCCGGGAGTGCCTCCCGATGATCGGGATCCAAGGATGTTGAAATCACCCTGGTAGAATAAAAAAGAACAGGAGTGTGACTCCCGTTGCTTCGCGGTACCTCCGGTGCTACGAGCCGGATAGCACTATCCCCCGTTTACGCCAAAGATCAGGTCTCCCGGTACACGATATCGCCGGTATGGACCCTGTGGGTGACCTTGACGCCGATGTCATCACCCTTTCCGGCCGCCGTGATCTTCTCATGGTCGATCTCCATCGAGCTCACGGTCTGGTGGAAGTCTTCGTACGGCCCCCTGATATGGATCATGTCCCCGAATGCAAGATGATCCTCAAGGACGACAACGGCAACGCCGACTTTTGGATAGTAATGGGTTACTCTCCCAACCATGGTCTCCATCGCCACAATCCCCTCTTGACAGGAGATGGATACCGGGTCCCGGAACTTAAAGGTTATGGCAGACCCGGTCGTTCGCCATGCATTCACCGGAAAGGGCGACGGTTCAGGATATCCGTCCGCTTCAAGAGGGAAGCATGAGATACTGGAGTCAGGAATGCCGGGGCAGTGATTCCATGAGGGAATAAAAATACTCCGGTTTGCGGGTTGTGGAGAGATTGTACCATGCCCCGAGCGTCCCATCGTTCATGACCCCGAGCCTCCGGAACACATGGTGCGCGAAATCGATGGGGGCAAGTCCGCTTGCCGTGATGAGGTTGCGATCGGTAACCGCCGGCGCATCAACGTAATATCTTTCACCGTGATACGAGGGACAGAACATTCTGAGAACGTTGATATCGTTACTGGTATGCGGGCGGTTATCGAGGATGCCCGCGTTCGCGAGGCCCAGCGTCGCGCCGCAGATCGCCGCAACGACGACATCTCCGTTCAGGAGGCGGCGAACGGTTTCAAGGGCAGGTGCCTGAACGGGATCGAGCCAGGTATCTCCTCCCGGCAGGACGAGAAGATCCCCTGCGCTTGGTGAAATATCCTCAAGCAGGGCATCAGGGGTCAGGGACAATCCTCCCATTGTCCGGATCGGGGTGAGATCAACCCCGCAGAGGATGACGTTATACCGGAGACCCGGATCTTTCAGGTACCTTCCGGAATGCAGCTCGGCAAGAACATATCCCAACTCCCAGTCGGCGAGGGTATTCAGAACGTAAAGGTACAGGGTCCGCATCGTATTTTTTCGCTCCTGATCTCCCGGTTGTTCTGGTGGATTATTCCATGAAAACCTTTCGGGATGTCCCAAAGAAAACTACTTTTTGAATCTTCACGTAACGGTATCAGGGGATATCGCTGACCGTGAAACAGGACTGCCTCCAGTGCGGAAAATGCTGCGAGAAATGGGGCTGGGACCAGCGAGGGATCGTGGAGGATATCGTCCCGTGGATTCTTTCAGGCCGTACCGACATCCTGCAGCACGTCGGGATCCGGTTTTCTGATGGGAGTTTTGCGACCGGCGCCCGGCTTTCACTCTCCGATGTCCCGCGGGTCGCCCGGATCGATTACTGGGTTGACCCGGGCGGGAAGAAGCTGCGGCACTGCCCGTTCTTCTTCCGGGCGGAAGACAAGAAGGCGTACTGCAGGATCCACGGTGCCAAACCGGCGGTCTGCATCGAATTCGCTCCGTGGGATGAGGGGATTCGTGACTATGCCCTCGCCTGCCCCGCCTGCCGGGACACAACGCCGTGAGGCGCCTGTGAACCGGCAATGCGGCCTTTTTTTCAGGTTGGATGAAAAAGAGGAGAAGATACTGCCAGTACCGGGTCATGCTACCCGCAGCCTTCCTTAAAGCCGGAAGCCCGGGCCCGAGCCGAACAGGTCCTGGTACAGCCGTGAGAAGAGGGAGATATACTCCGCCGCTTTCTCCGTTGCCTGGTAACCGGGCCGTTCCCCATCCCCGGATGGCCTGAGGTATTCCCGGGCAACAAGGAATCCGATATACTCCTGCCCGGTCTTCGAATTAAGGTCGCACCGGCTGATGATCGCCGTGAATGAGCGGGGTGATCTGCAATAGACGAGAATCTCCCAGTATATCTCGTATACTGTCCTGCGTCCGCTCATTCTTCTTCCAGCTCCAGGGATTTTTTCAGGACACACTCTGATTCTTCGATCTCATGGAGGCGTTGATCCCAGACCTTTGCAAATTTTGAGAAATAATATGATGAAAGAAGGCTCACAAGAGCCATCCCGAGCGTGAGGACCATCGCCGGGATGACAAGCAGGTTATTCAGCGTGAACACGATGCTGCCCGATGATATGGACAGGAATTCCAGACTGGTCCCGATCCCCAGGCCAAAGAAACAGATCCCCCCGAGCGTGCAGACATGGATCATCCTGCCAATGATCGTACGGTTGTCCCGGTAATGGCAAAGCATCTGGACGATCAGGCAGGTTATGCGTTCGTCAGTAATCGTGATTCCTTTCGCATCAAGGTCGTCCTGAACCACCTCAATACCCTCAAAAATCCTGATGGTTGTAAGAAGCCATTGGATCCCGAACCCGAAACAGATGAAAGCAACCACCCCCACGATCATCCGGAGCAGGGGAGTAGCAGCACCTGCCAGCAGCCCGGAAACCGCGGAAACCATGTAGCCGATACCAAATGCCATGGCAAGGGCAGCAAATACCAGGTTCAGGAGACAGATCATGGAGAAATGCCGGATCTCACTCCTCAACCGGATGAGTGCCTGATTTTGCATACAATTCACCGGCTTATGTGTATTCTGGCGTTCTCTAAATAAAGAACATGAAACATTGTTACGTACTTGTGATCCGGGGGCGGTCGGCCGGTGCTGCGCTGCCCGGCATCCGCGAAAGGTGGTGGAATTACCGCCCGCTGCGCAACGGGGGTAATGGGACAGATACTCCCGGCAGGGCGAGGTTGTCGGTCTCCGGAAAATCCAGCAGGGACCGGATCCTCTCGAGCTCCCTGGCATCCGATGCCCGCACCCATCCCTCGGTGCCCGGACGGTCGAGGGTGTTGAGCTGGACCCTGTCCGGCCGGATGGCGCGGATGGCTCCCCTCAGCCCCGCAACCTCGTCGTCGGTTGTATTCAGGCCCGGCACCACGAAGACCTCAAGCCATATCGCACCGGAATATTCCTTGCGGAACCGGTTGATGCCCTCAATGATGTCGTTGAGCCGGATCTCCGGTGCAGGACGGTGGATTGCCCGGAACGTCTCCTCGTTGACCGAGGAGAGCGTGGGAAGTACGATATCGGCAGCCAGGAGGTCGTTCCTTACCGCAGGGTCCCAAAGCAGGCTGCCGTTTGTCAGGACCGCGACGCGGTACTCCGGGAACCGCTGTTTTAAAAACCGTATCACGTGCCCGATCGAGAGGGAGAGCGTGGGTTCGCCCGACCCCGAGAAGGTCAGGAAGTCAAGAGGGGGGGATCGTATAAGGTAATCCTCCAGCTCAGAAATGACATCCTGTTCGTCAAAGAACACCCTCCGCTTCGTGCAGAACGCGGGCACCGTGCCGCACTCGCAGTACACGCAGTTGAACGTGCAGATCCGCAACGGGACGAGGTCAATGCCGAGCGAGCGATGAAGACGCCGGGACCGGACCGGGCCGAAGAGGTGCGCGTACTGCATGCTGTGCCGGTTCTTTCTGTTCCGGGGAGATAAATGCGCCGGATCTCCTGGAACGAAATCGCCCCGTTCGCGATTGCAAACCATAAATATCCCGGATGCTCCAGTATCTCCCATGAGGGAGGAGAAGAACAGGATCCGGCAACAGATGCGGGAGAAGAAAGCGTCGCTCCGGCCGGCTGAACGCCGCGAAAAGAGCAGGGAGATCTGCAGGCACGTCCTGGACGTCCTTCAGAATGGGGAGACGGTCATGGTCTACTCGGCAAAAGAACTTGAGGCGAACACCACCCCGATCATCACTTCCCTCCTTGCAAAAAACATCCCGGTGGTCGTCCCGATCATCGTGAAGGAGGACATCAGTCTCCGGCTCTCGTACCTTCGCGACCCTTCTGTCCTCGTCCCCAGCACGTTTGGTGTCCCGGAACCCATCGGGAACGAGATCCCGGCAGATCCGGCGGATATCGGAACCATCATCCTCCCGATGCTCGGCTTTGACCGGCAGGGAGGGAGGCTCGGGTACGGCGCCGGTTACTACGACCGTTTCCTTGCGAAACACCCGGGCATCCGGAAGATCGGGATCGCGTTCTCCTGCCAGGAGACGGAACGGGTGCCGGTTGACGAGAACGATGTCAGAATGAACTGCATCATTACGGAGGAGGGGATCGTCTTCTCTGACGGTTCCTGTTAACCTGCATGGAGATCTGCGGCGCAACAATCCTGGATGAGTATGCAGAGGCGTTCCCGGTCTGGATATCACGGGTCATCGTCACGGGAAAAAGAGAGTGGGCATTCCGCGCAGCAGTTGCTATGACAGGGTTTGCGACATCCCGGATCGGCTGCCCCTGCGAGGCCGGGATCGAACGGGAGATGCGACCTGCGGAGACCCCGGACCGGAGGGCCGGGTTCTCGGTATTGATCTGCGGCGAGAAGAAGCAGATGAAACAGCACGTATCCTCCCGTGTCTCGCAATGCGTGCTCCCCGTCCCGACCGTTTCGGCATTCGACGGGATGCCGGATGCAGCGGACCGGTTCTATACCCGGATGCACTATTTTGGCGACGGGTATGAAGAGAGGTGTACTGTCGGCGGGAGGTCCTGCTGGAAGATTCCGGTGATGCAGGGGGAGTATGTCGGGGAGGAGCGGTTCGGCACGATCAAGGGAATCGCCGGCGGGAATTTCCTTGTCATGGGAAAGAATCAGCCTTCGGCGCTTACTGCGGCAACTGTGGGGGCATCCGTACTCAAGGATTTTCCCGGGATTATCACGAGCTTTCCGGGCGGTGTCGTCGCTTCAGGATCCAAGGTAGGGGCGAAAAATTACCGGTTCCCGATGCCCGCGAGTACGAACCACCGGCTCTGCCCTGCACTCATCGGGCGCATCCCCGATTCGAAGGTCCCGCACGGGGTCGCCTCAGTCTACGAGATCGTGATCAACGGGACCGACGAACAGGTGGTTAAAGGCGCGATGAAAAAGGGTATCGAAGCTGCGGCGAAGACCGGTCGGGCGATGTATATCGGTGCGTCGAACTTCGGGGGAAAACTCGGGCAGTACCGGCTGTCGATCCGGGACCTGTTCCTTTAACCGTACGCAGTGCGGAGGAAAAAACCCAGATAGGATCGGTACCCGGATGATTGAAAAAAGTATGGACGATTCGGAGGAAGCTGCTTCACGCGATCTCGCTAGTCGCATTCTGCAATCATATCCCTGACTTTTTTGAACGTCTCGATCTTGAACTCCAGGTGCTTGATCATATTCTCCTTCATCATGATCTTCGCGTCGATCATCCGGGTGACAAGGACTCTCTTCTGATCGTCGTCAAGATCTTCCCAGATCTTCTGCATGAGGAGATCCTGGGCCCCCATTCCTGGTCCATGCATCAAACCTTCATCACTCCCTTAACGTTCGGTACTCCGAACGGATCTCACTATGGCAAGGGGAATACATATGGATGCCCCCATTTTGCAAAATATGAAAAACCTCAGGGGAAGATGATGAGCATATCAGCCGGCATCTCTGACGTATACTCAGGAAGTGACTGCTTCCTGACAATTTTCAAGGACCGAAGCCGTGATCGCTTCATCGTCTCCGGTAGGATGCAGAGACGGGTCTCCCCCGTTGGATTATATGACCGGTCATTGCTTCGGATACAACCCTGCGGGGGGCACCCGGCGGCGCGTCCAGCCGGGCATCGAGCCCGTAAACACTGATGATGTAGGTATGGGTCTCCCCGCGGGGCGGGCAGGGACCCATGTACCCGGTAGTGCCAAAATCGTTCCTCCCCTGCACCGCGGGAAAAGGCTTTTCGAGAACAGGCTCCCGGGGGATATTTCCGGGGATCGGATTCCCCGCCATGATATCCCAGATGGTCCAGTGGGTGAACTACCGATCGGGGGCGACGTGGTCATCAATGACGAGTGCAAGGTACGGGGTCGTGACAATGGTGATGCGGATAGGTGGAGACACGTTCTCACCATCGCACGAATATTCCCGCGGGAACAACCGGCCCATGAAATCGATCTCAGGGATGAGGTCTTTCATCAATCTCCCTCTGAAACGGAGGTGTTGCCCGGAAGTTCAGCGATCAGTATCCCCCGCCATAGCTCCTGCTATAGGGGGTTTTTGTTGCCTGTACCGTAGTTGCAACCGTCGTCGCGATAACCAGGACCGATCCGGAAATATTTGCCACGAACCACCGGTTATTTATCCCCTGGCCGAACGTGTCACCGGGTTTCTTGTCCGGCGCATAGCGATACAGCGGGCGTCCCATGTAGGCCAGCTGCTGCACTCCGTCAGACCGTGATACTGTTCTGAAATCTGTCGTTTTCAGCAGGGACGGGGCAACAACGGCCCCTGCACTGAATGCGGGCCATGTTGAAAGACAGGATCCTGTACAGGCACTTGTCCCTGTTGTATCGCTGGTGAAGAAGTAGAGGGTCATACCGGCACTGTCCGTGAGGTACGAACCGATCACCGGCTGTTTTGCGATCATGACCGTATAATCAGGTTTTGCGGTAAACCACACCATCCCGATACCTTCCCCCTTGACATCGCCGGAATTCGTATCGCTGCGATAGGTGTAGAGGGGGTGTCCGCGATAGCTGACCTGCTCTGTACCGTCAGTCCGCGTAAACAACGAAAAATCAGAGGAAACGAGGGGGGACGAAACCTTCACGATATCGGCAGACGCGGCCGGCCAGTTTTCCGGACAGGATCCGGTACAGGTACTTTTCCCGCTTCCGGGGATGTCGGTTGCAAAGATGTAAAGTGTGCTTCCGGTTGCATCCGCGAGAATTGTCCCGAGATCCGTATTCACGGTTGTGATCGTATCAGGCTGGACCGCGGAGGTCTGTGTCACCGTCACCAGGTTTGACCCGTTCCTTCACTCTTCCGCCTATTTATCCCCCTGCCCGTGGTTCAAACCCTGAATATGGAATGTTTCAAAAATTGCAACATTTAGGAACGCTTTTCTTGTTCCTCAAAAGCATCTTGTAATGACGCTTGATAATCCATTGTTCATAGAACAACCCGGCCAATAACCCGTACACGTCAGGGAGAATGTAGTGCATGCAGAAAGGGAGATCCTTCCGGAAAGATGCGGCTGTATCCCCGCCCGCACCATATGAACGGAAACTTCCCTCCTCCGGCCCCATCGTCCGGAACCCTGCTATCCCGTTGACAGCTGTGGCGGGAGAGGAGAACGCGGTTCCGGAACCGATCCATATTTTTCGGGCAGACTCCCTGATGAAGAACGGAAGGGATCCTCACAAAGTACACATTGTGAACGCGCAGACGCCGCAGCAGGGCTCATCCCCCCCCGAAGGGCGCAGGCGGACGAAGGATGCGATGCGCAACAGCAGGCTCCGCGTCCGCCAGGTCCACGAACTGCTCATGGCAGTGACGGGGGGGACGGAGACGATCATCGCTGCCATCGATACGGATTTCCGGCTCATCTTCTTCAACGATGCATACCGCGAAGAGATCCGCAGGATTACCGGAAAAGATATCGGGCTCGGATCCAGCGTGATCGATCTCTTCAGCCATATGCCGGAGCAGCAGAAAACCGCCATAGCTGAGTGGAGCCAGGCATTATCCGGTGAATGCAACATAAGGATCCGGGAATTTGGCGACCCGGCGAGGTACCAGAGGATCTACCGGGTCCGCCACACGCCACTGCGGGATGCGGAGGGGTGTATCACCGGTGCCGCGGAGATCTCCTATGACATAACCCGGCAGACGAAGGCTGAACAGGGGCAACGCACGACGAGCGATTACCTTGAGAACCTGATAAATTATGCCAATGCTCCGATCATTGTCTGGGATCCCCTCTTCCGGATAACACGGTTCAACCGGGCCTTCGAGTACCTCACCGGCCGTTCCGCGGAATCGGTGCTGGGCAGGTCCCTCGATATCCTCTTTCCCGAGGCGAGCAGGGAAGCGTCCTTGGATCTGATCCGCAAAACCCTGACCGGTGAGCGATGGGAGTCGGTCGAGATCCCGATCCGCAATATCCATGGCGGGGTACGGATCGTGCTCTGGAACTCTGCCACGCTCTATGAGGCCGACGGGGTAACAGTCTCATCGGCGATTGCGCAGGGACAGGATATCACCGAACGAAAACTCGCAGAAGGGAAGAATATCGCTGCCCTGAAAGAGAAGGAGACCCTGATCCGGGAAGTCCACCACCGGGTGAAGAACAACCTCCAGGTGATCTCCGGACTTCTTGATATGACGAGGATGCGGACAGCAGATGAGGCAACAACGGGCATCCTCACCGACATGATGATGAAGATCCAGACCATGGCCCAGATCCACACACGCCTGTATGAGAGCAAACAGTTCGACCAGATCAATTTCGAAGCCCAGGTACGGGACCAGATCGCAGCAATGTCCAGTATCTATTCCATCGGGAGCCGGAGGATTGTCTGCGAGATAGAGTCGGAACCGGTCCTTCTTCCGGTCGACCAGGCTATCCCCTGTGCGCTCGTTGTCAACGAGATCCTCTCGAATTCGTTCAAGCACGCCTTCAAGGGCCGGCGGGAAGGTACGATCCGGATCACGATGACGCAGGCAGGCGGGCAGATCCGTATCGCGATCCGGGACGACGGCGTGGGATTGCCGGAACATTTCGACGCGAGCAGGTCGAACAGCCTTGGGCTCAAGCTGATCCGGACCCTGATCCAGCACCAGCTCCGGGGAAATCTCATCATCAACAGCGCAAAAGGAACGGAAGTTATCGTTGAATTCCCTCTCCGGGGACCGGAGGTCAAGGACGATGTCGCAGATACTCGTAGTTGATGACGAAGCGATCATCACGATGCAGCTGGAGGAGCGCCTGAGTGCAATGGGATACACCGTGGCGGGTATGTCCGCGAGCGGTGAAGACGCTATCGAGAAGGCGAGAAGGTTACGACCAGACCTCGTCCTGATGGATATCGTGATGCCGGGGAAGTTGAACGGGATCGAAGCCGCGCAGGTCATCGCCGACGAACTGGACATTCCGGTGGTCTTCGTCACATCGTATGCGGACGATGCCATCATCGAAAAGGCAAAACACGCCCGGCCGTACGGGTACATCGTCAAGCCCTTCAACGAGATGGAGATTAAGGCTGCGATTGAAGTGGCGCTGTTCCGGAAAACAGCGGAACAGCAGCGTGCCGCAGCAAAAATACCGGTGGAGAAAAACGGTGCGGCGTCCGTGGGAGCAGATGAGACGGAAGGTCCGCAGTATCTCGATCTTCCCGATGTTAAAGCCGTCCTCCTGAAGGATATCTTTACGGATCTGATCCTTTTCCTCTATACGGACCAGGTCACCAAGGACCCGATCTTCAAGTTTGCTCTCGAAGAGGGGATGAAAAAGGGGGGGCGCAACCTGTTCGCCTATTTCCATTCGACGGTCCACCGGCATTTCATGAAAGAGATCCAGAAGGAACAGCTCTTTACGCACCGGTTGAAGCGAAACGAAGTGTTCACCCTCCTGCCCATCCTGGAAAAATGCACGGAAACCCTGCAGTCTTCGCCCGATGGAAAGAGTACGCTCAAGGTCCTGCTCGACTTTTCCGATATCGAGGAGTTCGAGGATATTCTCGCAGTGAAAAGACTGCTTCTTTCAAAGAAAACGGGAGGAGTACCCGTATCCGGCATCATTGCCCTGAATATCGGGTATATCGACCATACCCTCATCAAATCTCTTGCGGAGGGGATCGAGAAGATCATCGTCTCGACCGGCAAGGATACAACGCTCTCCTTCGCACACCGCTCGTTCCCTGCAGAGTCTGTCGCAGTCGTCCCCCAGGCAACCATCGATGATGTTGTCAAAAAATCGCTGGAACCGGTCGTCCTTTCCCTGCTGACGAGGCCGATCTCGGGGTACGAGATCGTCCACGAGATCCACCACCGGTATAACGTCCTCATCCCGCAGGCAAGGGTATATACCCTGCTCTATATCCTCCAGCAGAACGGGTATCTGGAGATCAAGATGTCCGGAAAGTCCAAACTATACTGCCCGACCGAGAAAGGGAAGAAATTCATTGCCCAGAAACTGAATGATTTCAAACAGGTCTTCCAGCACGTCCTTACCGGCACCCCGGAAGGGATCCTGCAGACCGGGCACAGGGAATAACCTCGCGGGACGGAAAAAGCGATCCCCCGAACCCGGCAGCATACTTTGCAGGAACATTTCAAAATTTGATTCAAAATCTGCTTTTTGTAAAAGCCGCTATAACGCATCCTTCCTGTACAAGACGAAACGGGTGATGACCATCTCCGTTCTCCGAAGTACAGGTGCCGTACAATCGGCCGGTGAAGATCTTGGTCCTTTCTGGAGGGGGCTCCGGTTACGGCCGGAATTTCTCCTGTTGCAGGGACGAAAAATCGATGTTTGTCATGACAGCCGGTGCGGCAATTGCTCTTCGGTGAGCTACTATGCGGACTTCATCCGGCAGTACTGGAATTGTCCCCGGTGCGAATGATGATTTCTGAAGATGACGGACAAAAAAACGGGACAGAGTTTTCCGGCGGGGAACTCGTACGGCTACGGAAAGATCTTGAAGAATGTACCCGTCTCGCCGAAGACCGCCTCAGCCGGCTGAAATATCTCCAGTCGGATTTTGACAACTTCCGGAAATGGGCCGAGAAGGAGAAGGCGGGAATCGTCACGCACGCGAACGAGAACCTGCTCCGGGACCTCCTTGTCATCCTCGATGATTTCGAACTCGCCCTGCCATCCCTCGGTACGGAGAAAAACCGTGAGGGCATGCAGATGGTGTTCCGGAAACTGACGAAGATCCTGCGGGATTACGGGTTGGAACCAATCGAGTGCGTCGGAAAAAAATTCGATCCGAACCTTCACGAGGTCCTCTGCAGCGAACCGAGTGGCAAGGAGCCGGGTACGGTGCTGGAAGACCTCATGAAGGGATACCGGCTGCGGAAAAAAGTCATCCGTCCCTCGAAAGTAAAGATTGCAGAACACGCACAGGCTATCGAAAAATGAGAGGTGAGAATCATGGGAAAAGAAAAGATTATCGGAATCGATCTTGGCACATCGAACAGCGAGGCTGCGGTTATGCTGGGGGGAAAACCGACTATCATTCCTTCAGCAGAAGGGGCGACGGTTGCGGGGAAGATGTTCCCTTCGTACGTGGCATTCACCCCGGACAACCAGCTCCTTGTCGGTGAACCGGCGCGGCGGCAGGCAGTCAGTAATCCGGATGGTACCGTGACCGCAGCGAAGCGCAGGATGGGGACCAGCCATGCCTATAAGATATACGGGAAGACCTATACCCCCCAGCAGATCTCTGCATTTCTCCTCCAGAAGATCAAGCGGGACGCGGAAGCGTTTCTCGGCGAACCCGTGACAAAGGCGGTCATCACGGTCCCGGCATACTTCAACGACAACCAGAGGACTGCAACAAAGGATGCCGGAAAGATTGCGGGGCTCGATGTCCTCCGGCTTGTCAATGAACCGACTGCCGCATCCATGGCGTACGGTCTTGACCGGGGCGGGGAGTTCAAGATCCTCGTCTTCGATCTCGGCGGGGGGACGCTCGACGTGACCATCATGGAGTTCGGTGGGGGAACCTTCACGGTCCTCGCGACATCCGGAGACACCCAGCTTGGCGGGACGGATATGGACAACGCCATCTTTGAATGGATCGCAACGGAATTCAAGAAGACGGAAGGAATCGACCTCCGTTCCGACAAGATGGCGGTCAACCGCGTGAAGGAGGCCGCCGAAAAAGCGAAGATAGAGCTCTCGACCGTTCTCGAGACCGAGATCAACCTCCCGTACGTCTCCGCCACCCAGACGGGGCCCAAGCATCTCTCCATGAAGATCTCCCGGGCAAAACTCGAACAACTCGTCGAACCGATCGTAATGCGGTGCATCGCCCCCTTCGAGCAGGCATTGAAAGACGCGAACCTGACAAAGAACGATATCCAGAAGGTCATCCTCGTGGGAGGCCCCACCCGGATGCCAATCGTCCAGAAATTCATCGAAGACCATGTCGGCAGAAAGGCCGAGCGGGGGATCGATCCCATGGAATGCGTTGCGATCGGCGCCGCGATCCAGGGAGCGATCCTCGGGGGCGAGATCACCGATATGGTGCTCCTTGACGTGACCCCGTTAACACTCGGCCTTGAGACACTTGGAGGGGTACGGACGACCCTTATCGAGCGCAACACGACGATCCCGACCAAGAAGAGCCAGATATTCTCGACGGCGTCCGATCTCCAGACATCGGTCACCATCCACGTCCTCCAGGGAGAACGTGCCATGGCGGCGGACAACGTCAGCCTCGGGCAGTTCAACCTCGTCGGGATCCCCCCGGCCCCGCGGGGAGTGCCCCAGATCGAGGTCACTTTCGACATTGATGCTTCCGGTATCCTGAATGTCTCCGCAAAAGACCTCGGGACCGGCAGGGAACAGAAGATGACGATCACCGCATCGACAAAGCTCGCGGAAGCCGACGTTAAAAAGATGGTCTCTGAAGCGGCGCAGTACGAGGAGCAGGACCGGAAACGGAAAGAGGAGGTCGAAGTCCTGAACACGGCTGACTCCCTGATCTACACTGCGGAGAAGACAAAAGCCGATCTCGCTGAAAAGATCCCCCCGGATCTCACCGAGCGCCTGAATTCAGCAATCGTCTCCTTAAAAGCCGCGATCGAGAAAAAGGACGTCCCGGCGATCAAGGCAGAGATCGAAAAACTCCAGAAGGTCCTTGGCGAAGCAGGCACCGCGGCATACCAGGAAGCCTCCCAGAAGTTCGCCCGGCAGCAGGCAGGACCGCAGGCAGCATCGGCCGGAGGTGGCGCCGGGGGTGGAGCTGGCGGCGAGAATGTCGTCGATGCGGATTTCAAGGTCAAGGAATAAACCGGCGGTATCCCGGCACAGCGGCTGACGATGGCACAGAAAGACTACTATGAACTCCTCGGCGTAAAACGCGATGCCCCGCCGGACGAGATCAAGAAGGCATTCCGCCAGCTTGCCCGAAAATACCACCCCGACCTGAACAAGGGGAGCAAGGAAGCGGAAGAGAAGTTCAAGGAGATCAATGAGGCGTACCAGGTGCTCTCGGATCCGGCGAAGAAGGAGCAGTACGACCAGGTGGGCCATGCCGCGTTCCGGCCGGGTGACTTTACCGGGTACACGGCTCCCAGCTACGATGACCTGTTCCGGGACTTCGGTCTGGGCGATATCTTCGATGCGTTCTCCGGTGTGTCCGGACGGACACGGGGGCGGGGAGGGGCTGACCTCCGGTACGAGATCGAGATCTCGCTTACGGATGCGTTTCATGGCAGTAAAAACACGGTCGAGATCCCCCATGTCACCGATTGCGGGACCTGCCACGGGACCGGAGCACAGCCGGGATACCTCCGTGCCTGTCCGACCTGCGGTGGGACCGGTCAGGTCAGGAACGTGCAGAAGATGGGTGGGCGGCAGATGGTAAACATTACGGTCTGCCCGACCTGCAGGGGTGAAGGGAACGTCATTGATCGCCCCTGCGAAACCTGCCACGGGGGAGGGACTGTCCGTACGACCCGCCGGATCGAGGTCACGATCCCGCGGGGTGTCGAAGACGGCCAGTTCCTCCGGATTGCCGGAGAAGGAGAACATGGGGAACGCGGGGGTCCGCCCGGGGACCTGTATATCGTGGTCCATATCCGGAAACACGACCTGTTCGAGCGGAGGGGCGAAGATCTCTTCAGCGAAGCGGTGATTGGGCTTGCTACAGCCCTCTTTGGCGGGGAAATCACCATCCCTACGATCACCGGAAGCGCGATCCTGAAGATCCCAAAGGGATCCCAGAGCCATACGCTCTTCCGCCTGCGGGGGCAGGGCATGCCGGTCAGAAATTCCGAACGAAGGGGCGACCTTCTCGTCAAGGTAATCATCAGGATCCCGGACAGGCTTACGAAAAAACAGGAGGAACACCTGCGCAAGGCCTTTCTTGCTCCGGCGTAAGGTTATTTTCCGCAGGGCACGGAGGATAAAGAATCTCCCGATGAATTGAGGAACGATTATGCAGAAGATTGAAAAGACAAAGAAACTGGAGAACGGCGTCCGGGTCTTCTGGAACGAGGAGAACCGTCTCGCCCAGGACTTCTATTCATATGAAGAGCTGATCGACATGAAGATCAATGCATTTGATCTCCTGAAGAATCCCGGCATCTACCGTGTTGACCGCGCAGTGCACAGGATAGAATCGTCCGTGTGAGGGTGTTGTTCTTGGCACCTGCTTGGGGATACCGGGGAACGTTCGCGAATGACACCCGGACAGGATGACATCCCTGCCGAAACGGTATCCGCGCTTAAAGAGAAATACCGCGAGGTTCTGATTAAAAAACTGACGAGGGATGATCTCGACGAACTCCGGTTTTACCTCGACAACCAGATCCGCGATCATCGGATTGACGCTGAATACCGGAAGAAGCTGGAATGGAAACTGCGGCACTATCTCCACGAAGATGTTCTCCGCCGGGAGTTTGCCAGTATCGAGGCTCTTCTCGCAGCGCTGAAGCCGGAGGACCTTGGGGGATGACCGGGATCGGCCCGGAGGTTCCCCATCCATTCCCTGCCGGCTTTTATACACTATCATGGACATGAAGCAGTCAGTACACGTTCTCAATACCGCAGAAATGGGACAGATTCCATCAGCCCTGAACGGGAATGTTGTTTCACAATTTGTCTCAAACCGTACATTCAGGGTGAGATGCTATATATATTACCGATCGAAAGGCTGCTCGGATCGGGGAGGCGCTGATCCAATAACCGACCTTTGCAAAAGAAGCTTGCCGGCAGATCCGGTATCGGCGAATATCGGCACTTTGCCCCGCCATGAATCCCGAAAACCGCACGGAAACTGACGGACTCCACGGCAGGTACCAAAAAACCATTACGGTACCACGGGTGTTGTTTTCCGGGGAAATGAAGAGGATGGTGAAAGTATGGAAAGGATGTATTACCGGTCAATCTTTGACGAACTTGAGGATATGCGGGGATACGTAGACTCCCTGTTCCGGCAGATGGTAGAACCTGCGAAGACCGCGTTGCTGCCCGCCGCAGGAGAAAAGGTTAAAATGCTGCCCTCCTTGCGCGGAAATCTCAGGGTCGATGTTGTTGAACACGATGACGAGATCGTTGTGACCGCAGACATCATCCCGGGGATTGCGAAGAAGGACATTGTGCTGGACCTGATCAGCCCGCAGGCACTGGAGATCTCCTGTGAGCGCAAGGAGGAGAAGAAGGAGGAGAAGGAAGGGTACTACCTGCGGGAACGGAGTTTCGGCTCCATGACCCGGATCGTACCGCTCCCCCACGAGGTCACGGAAGAGGGGGCTACCGCCTCGTTCAGGAACGGTGTCCTGGAAGTGCACCTGAAGAAGGCAACAAAGGTGCCAAAGACGAAGATCCCCGTTGAATGATCGTGTGAAGGAAGGAAATGATAAAGCCGGGCGGGGATTCCCCGGACCGGGCACATCATTTCTGAAGGCTCTGCGGGGTCGGAGGCGATCCTGGCTGAAAGAGTATGAAAGAGGAGACAATGGTGCAGGTTATCAAGAGAGACGGACGGAGGGAAGCATTTACCCCGGAGAAGATCGTGGTGAGTGCGCTGAAGACCGGGGCGTCCCCGGAGATCGCGCGAAGCGTGGCGCATGATGTGGAAAGAGCTGCGCAGGACGGTATCACGACAAAGGACTTCAGGAGTACGGTCCTTTCGATGCTGAAGACAAAGAACCCCGAATGGGAACGCAATTGGATCGTGTACGATCTTGCGGTGAAGAAGAGAGCAGCCTGATGCAGAAAGGTGAAAAAGAGAGGTGAATGAAGATGCCCTACCGTTGGAACAAGAAAGTTGATGTCGACGAAGCAATCGTCGTCATCATGAATGTCCTCGATAAAAACCCGGATCTCCCGAACTGGCTCATCGTTACCCTGAACGGTTCCGTAACGGATTCGGATAAAAATCTGGTGAAATACTTCTTCGATGAAGTGAAAAAACACGCCCCCCGGGCCCTGAAATATTTCGAAGCCCGCGAATAGGGGGCATAAGATAATGGTGACGGCCGCCCCCGCAAACGACGGGACTGATTCATCGTACCCCTGGCTTTCCGGAACATACACCTACAGGAAGGCCGGAGAGCATTATTCCGCCCCGTCTGCGCGACCGACTGCCGGATAGGGCGATCCGGGGGATATTTTGGCCGGAAACTCGCGATGCTGTTTGGGCGGCGCTCGGGGCGGCGGTGTGTGCGACTCATGCGTAAGGGACGCTGCATGCAGGAGAGCCGGGCTCCGGATCCATCCCTCGCATTGCACGATGTAAAAACAGATTTCCGGAACTGCCGGGGCTGCACGTGCCCGCTTCGTCAATCCCATTTCTGCTGAAAAGCATGGCGATGCCCTGGGAGTATCCGAGATTTTACCGGGGATACGGGATTCGTGCCCATAACCGGTAGCTTATTTTTAATTTTTGTTTCAAATTTTGACTTTTAAGCGAGAGCCTATTAAATACCATTCTGATACCCTGACGTGCAGGAGGGGCGGGGCGTGCCGGATCAATGGCAGGCATCTGCTTCAAACCTTCCGGAAAGAGTGCACGGTTATCCAGATCGACAGGATTACAACGGTGGGTGCCCCCTCGCAGGGGGTGTCTCCCCCGTTTGTTGTGAAAAAGGAGAATTACATGGCTGAATTTGTAAACCCGTTCAGCGGGAAGGTTCCGGATCGCACGCTGACAGAGAGCGAACTCATCAGGGCCCTGCGCCTGGACCTTGCCGCGGAACACGAAGCGGTTCATACCTACATGGCACATGCCGATGCCACGGAGAACCCGCTTGCAAAGGCGGTACTCGTCGACATCGCAAACGAGGAGAGGGTCCACGCGGGGGAGTTCGCCCGCCTGATCTCCATCCTGACCGGGGATGAAGACGGGTTCCTTGCGAAGGGAGCCGGGGAGGTCGATGATATTGCCGGAAAAACGACCGCACGGGATCCGACGGATGCACCTGCGGCAAAGAACGCAACAACCATCGGCTCCCTCAGATGACACCGGAGGAGATTATGGAGAACGATTATCTTGGACGGAATGATGCCCCGCTGACGGGCACAACCTGGGATGTGCTGGAAAAAACCATGGTCGAAGCGGCAAAGAGCCAGCTCTCCGGGCGGCGCCTGCTCCCCATCGAGGGACCACTCGGGTTCGCCCAGAAAGTGATCGCACTCGCTGACATTCAGGCTGAAGGATGCACGTACGCAAGCAATGTAATCCCCCTCAACGTGCTCACGAGCAGCTTCCGGCTCGGGAAGAGGGATATTGCGGCTTTCGAGAGAGATGGTGTCTTTCTTGACAGCGGCCCGGTTGCCTCCGCCGCAATGGAGTGTGCGAAAAAAGAGGACGAGCTTGTCTTCCGGGGGATCGGGAACATGCCGGGTCTCATGAATGCCGATGGGACCGGGTCCCTGACCCTGGCGAAATGGGAGAAGGTAGGGGCAGCAGCAGACCAGATCATTGAGGCGGTTACGCGGCTCGACGAAGCGGGATTCCACGGCCCGTACACGATGGCTCTCGCACCGGCGCAGTACAACCTGCTCCTCCGAAGGTACCCGCAGGGCGAAGGGACGGAGCTGGACCATGCAAAGGCGATCGTCACCGATGGAATCGTGAAAGCCCCTGTCCTGAAAAAAGGAGGGATCCTTCTCGCGTCGGGGCGGCAGTACTGCTCCCTTGCCATCGGTCTCGACATGAGTATTGGGTTTAACGGGCCGGCGGGGGAGTACCTGGATTTCACCGTATCCGAGAGTGCTGCCCTGCTGATACGGGTACCTGAGGCAGTATGTGTGCTGAAATGAGGCATGGAGGATGATGACATGAAAGCAGAAACCGTCGAGATGCTGAAAAAATTCGAACAGGACCATGAGATCTACGTATCCGCGGACGATTCCAGGTTCTACTGGGTCGTTACGGCGCGGATTCCGAAAAAGGACGAGACGCTCCACCAAGTTCACCGGGGAAAGACCTACGTCTCGGGGCTGAACCAGGAAGGAAATGTCCTCATCTTCCCGGATCCCGACCTTCCGGCACGGTACACCCTCGAGAGCTGGGGGAAACTTACCTCCTTCGAGGAGTTCCTGAACAGAGCGCTCGAGAACATCCTTGCGGAAAAGGAAGAGCTGGCAAAAGGGCTTACGGAGGGGTGCGGGACAACATGCGCGTGAACGGAGCGCACGTCCCCTTGCCTATGACACCGTTACCCCATCTGCCCCCCTCGTCACGGAGGGTAAAGGAACTCCTCGGCTCGTACGGCGGAATGACCCACAAGGACATTGTCATGGCCTCGAATCTCTCGCCCCGCACGGTGCGGTACGCGCTCAAGGTCTTAAAGGAGAAAGACCTGCTCGTCGAGAAATTCAACTTCCGCGATGCCCGGAGAACCATCTACCTGGATAAAGCGCAATGGTATTCGTCGCACCCGCACGCAGCGCAGCAGGGCGGGCTCAGGGAATATCCCGCTGCGCAGGTTTGATCCGTCGCACCAGACCATGAACGAACGGTCTGCAGGAAGGTGCCGGGGATATCCCCGCACCTACCGGTTGATGTGGACCACTTTTGCCGGGGGAAAACCATTGAAGTATGTCGAAGAGGCAATGGTGTATGCCCCCATATTCTCAGAATAGACGAGATCTCCGATGCAGAGATCGGGAAGCTCCGCAGAGAGCGTTATCGTATCGAAGGCGTCGCAGGTCGGACCAAAGACCGCCGAAATCAGTTTTTCGCCGTCCCGGAACGCCCGCACCGGATAGTTCACGTGGTCGAATACCTGGCCGGAGTACGTGTGGTACACCCCGTCGTTGATATAATAGCAGGGTTTTCCGTCACGGAAGGCTTTACCGATGACCTTTGCAACGAGAATACATGAATTCGCAACGAGGAAACGCCCGGGTTCGGCGAGGATCTGAATGTCCGGGGCGAATAACCGTTTTATCTCGGCATTCAGTTTCCGGGCGAGCGTCCTCACTGACCTGACGCCGGCGTGGTACTTGACCGGGAAACCCCCGCCGATGTCGAGGATCTTGATCCGGCGACCGGTCCGGGACTCTGCCTCCCGGATAATATTGGCGGATATCTCCAGCGCCTGGATGTAGTTCTCGAAGTTCGTGCACTGGCTCCCGACGTGAAAACTCAACCCCTCGACAACGAGTCCCAGCGAGAACGCCTGGATGATGAGGTCGACTGCTTCCCCGGGATCGGCCCCGAACTTCGAGGAGAGCTCGACCATGGAACCGGTATTGGGGACCCGGAGCCTCAGCACGAGCCCGGCATGGGGGGCATGCGTACGGATCTTCTCCAGTTCGAAACAGTTATCGAACGTGACCAAAGGTTTGTACTGGTCGAGAGCCTCGAGCGTCTCGATTGGCTTGATCGTATTGGCATAGATGATCTTGTCCCAGATCCAGTCCTGCCGCTCTTTCTCGGGCATGTCCTTGATGTTTTCCCAGACGATCATGAACTCCGGCATGGAGGCAACGTCGAACGAACTCCCGAGATCGTAGAGGGTTTTTACAATTGCCGGGTTGGAGTTCGCCTTCACTGCGTAGTAGATCTGGACGGTTGGCATGAGGGCCCGGAATTCCCGGTAGTTCTTCCGGATCCTCTCGTGATCGATAATGAAGATCGGTGTCCCGTGTTCTGCAACAAGCCGCTGCAGCATTCTCTTCTTTGTCTGACCTAAATGGGACGGGCCGGCCTCGTCCCCTTCCGGTGACGGTTCATCGGTACACGTTGTCATTACATGAAGATTCACGCCACGAATAAGAAGTTTTTGAATTGCCACACATCGCCGGGGTCGCAGTCGTACTCGGGGCTCTCCTTGAAATAGACTGCGCGGTTCTTCAGCGGCGTCCAGTCCACGGGGCCGGAGATGAACTCTCCGAGGTAGGGTTTGGCGATCTTCAGGACGAATTCGTGGGGGAGGTCGTCCGGGAGGCAGAATCCCTTCTTCGGGTTTTTGATCATCCACATCACGGCAGAGACAACACCGAGGGCGACCTGGATGGTCGTTGCGTTCTGTCCCGGGACGAATTTGCTTGCATCCTCGATCGAGAGGATGCTCCCGGTCCACCATGACTTGTAGGGGTGACCCATCAGGAGTGCGCCGAGCATGTCGGTCCCGCCGATTATCTCCCGGTCGTTCATGATCCTGAGTTTGGGCTGGAGCTCGTAGTTCCTGCCGCGGAGCTCGTGCAGGGAGGCAATCGTCGCGTCGCAGGGCATGTAGGCATAGTGGACCGTGGGGCGGTAGATCGCCTTCCCGTCCTTCCAGACAGTCCAGCGATCGGAGATCCCGAACGCCTCGCCGTGCCGGATCACCATGCCGACGATCTCGTACGGCGGCACGAACGAACGTACCCAGGTGTTGACCCCCATCTGGGCAAGGATGATCTGGTTCTTCTGGCCGACCGGCGGGATATAGGCGTTGTACGGCATCTCTTTCTCGTGCGTCCCCCACCCGAGCTCGGCAGGGGCGGTTCCCTCCTCCCGCAGCCCTTCGATGCTCCAGGTCCCGACAAACTCATCGACCTGTTTCGGCACGCGCGAGATCTGGGTGTCCCTTTCGGAACAGTGGATGACCTTAACGCCGGTCTCCATGGCGATCTCACCGAACCTCTGCTCCTTAATGAGCATCTTCATGCGCGTGGGATCGGGAACAAGACCGTCCTCGATCATCCGGTTCGCGATATCGAGGAGACCCTGTCGCGCAAAGTGGGAGATGAGACCCGGGTTTGCACCGTGGTCCACAACGCTCGTCGGTGCATTCTTCCAGTCCTTCGTAAGCTCAGAGAGTTTCATCTGCCGGTAGTACAGGGATTTTTCGTACGGTGTTGCGGTGAACCGCTGGCCGTAACTGTCCCAGACCTCGACAGAAGTATTCACGTACAGGACATTGTGATCGTGGCACCACTGGACGATTTCGCAGCAGTCGATGTTCCAGGCAAGGTCGATCAGGAGACCGCCGGGTTCGAGGTACTCGGAGAGGATCGCATCGAGGTTCTCCGGTGTGACCTTCCTCTTGAAGAAGCGAAGACCCTGGCTCGTCCATGCCCGCAGCTCCCGGGCCTTATCCTCGAAATCGATGATCGTGATCTTTTCGTACGGGATGTTCACGTGTTTTACCAGGATCGGCAGTGTGCACTTGGAAACCGCACCGTATCCGATGATCAAGACGCTGTTGTTGAACTGCAATTAAACCCCCATTCCAATGGTATAAATTAGATTGATCCGCGCCGGTTTTGAATGTTGTTGTATGGGGAGGTTTTTCCATCGGACACTGGTCAGATCCGGAGATCAGGCCCTCATCGCGGGATCCACCCCCCGAATAGACTGACTGGTTAAGAGAGCGGGAAGATGTACCTCAGATAAAAAAAAGAGGGCCGGGAATCGGCAGGGGCGGAAAGCCTGTGATCAGGGAACAAACCGGATCCCCGGGTAGATACGCCCGCGGTGCTCGTCAAGAGCAACATGGGTGTTGAAGAGACCGGTGATGAGATAGTTGAATTCCGCTTCACGGATGAGGCGGGGGAAATCTTTCGCCGCTCTCAGGTGGTACCGGACCCATTCCGCCCAGATCAGCATGCTTTGAACGTCACCGTTTGCAAGCGGGCGCAGGTGCCTCTCCGTGAAACCTTGGAAGAGGTCCAGCTCATCCGGCAGGCTTTCCGCATTGGGGGAAAGAGCCCGCTCTTCCCCGTGCTGACCTGTCGTTAACGGTTGAATGAAGCGGGCAGCTGACTGGTCGTAGGACAGGGTTCCTGAATCAAGGGCTCGTGTGTCGGACATCGTTATCACTGTAAAAAAATACGGGGATATGCTTTATGAGCACTTGCCCGAATGGCAAAAATTGAAACAAACTCTGAAAATGGCGGGCTGAACAGTTGCCCGGTGAGATATGCCTATCGTCTCGTAACCGGAGAGTGAGGTGATATGTCACTCCCCCCGCACCTCCTGCAAGCCTCCAGGATCATGGAAGAATTCGCCGCATCGACCGGATTACATCCTGTACGGCCGGACCCGGAACGGTACCTCTGGACGGATGCGTTTGCAGTCTGCACCTTTTGCGGCCTATCTGAAACGATTGGCGATGTGGCGTATTCCCGCATGGCGATTCTGCTCGTTGACCAGGTGCACCGTACCCTTGGCCGGCACCGACGGGATGATAAGCGCACGGGGTGGATCAGCGGATTTTCTGATGCGGAGGGGGCGCGCCACCCGACGATTGGGGGACTCAGGATTGGAAAAATTCTCCCGGAACGGGGCCGGGACGACCCCTGTGATGAGCGCCTCGAATGGGACCGGGACGGGCAGTATTTCCATTACCTGACCAAGTGGATGCATGCATTGAACCGGGTCGGCATGGTAACCGGCGACCCGAAATATCGCCGGTGGGCTGTTGAACTTGCCCGGGCGGCGCATACCGGGTTCATCGCGGCTGCACCCGACGGGGCGGGAAAGAGGATGTACTGGAAGATGAGCATCGACCTTCGCCGGCCCCTTGTTCCTTCGATGGGCCAGCACGATCCTCTCGACGGCTGGGTGACGTGCAGGGAACTGCTCGCAGCAGGAGCCGGGCCAGACCCGGAACAGGAGCGATGGCTGATGGAGGCCTCGGAGGATTATGCCGCCCTCTGCAGGAACAGCTCCCTCCTCTCCGGCGATCCTCTCAGCATCGGAGGCCTGATGGCAGACGCCGGCAGGATCGTCCAGCTCGGGGGAGGGGGGACAGGGCAGGCCGAGATCCTCGAACGCATTCTTCTCTCCGCCTGCACGGGGATGGAGATCGTTCTCCGCCAGGGATCCCTTGCATTGCCCGCAGAATCCCGGCTCGGGTTCCGGGAACTGGGGCTCTCGATCGGCCTCTCTGCAATCCGGAACCTTGCAGCCACGGCCGGATCCGATCCTGTCCTGAAACGCGACCCCCTCAACCGGTACATCCGAACACTGGCACAGTACCTGCCGGTAAAAACAACTATCGAAGAGTTCTGGATGAATCGCCGGGACAGGAACGTACGCACGTGGACGGACCACCGATGGATTAACGAAGTGATGCTGGCAACAAGCCTTGCCCCGGAAGGATTCCTCACGATCCGGGCACCGGGTTCCCAACGCAATCATCTCATTGACTGAAACATGTCGACAACCTTATCTGGAGAAAACCTGGAAGGCAAAGGTAGCGGATACCACCGGGAACGAGGGGGTGTGTTTATGGGCGGGATGATCGATCTTCCCCGGATCAGGGAGAGAAAATTCGTCTTTGCCGACCGGCACGATGCGGGAAAGCAGCTTGCGGCACTCATCCGGTCGGTTCCGGGCGTCCGCTGCGACCGTGTACTCGCCATCCCGGCGGGGGGAGTGCCGGTGGGGTGCGAACTGGCACGGGCATTTGGGTCCCCGCTCTCGCTTGCTGTTGTGCGGAAGATCCGGATCCCCGGGAATACCGAGGCAGGATTCGGAGCGGTGACCTGGGACGGGAGGGTCCGGATCAATGAAAGCCTGGTCCGGGCACTCGGGCTTACCAGGGACAGGGTCGATGCGGCAACCGAAGAGACACGCCGGAATGTCCTTGGCCGCATTGCCTGCTTCACGGAATCAAAGCCTTTCCCCGACATCACTGCCGAGGAAATCTTCATCGTCGATGATGGTCTGGCTTCGGGGTTCACGATGCTCGCCGCGCTGGAGTCTGTCCGGTCCGTGGGACCGGCATCCGTATCTGTCGCAGTTCCGACAGCCCCGTCATCCACGATTCCGCTGATTGCCGGATCGGCTGACCGGTTTTTCGTTGCGAACATACGGAGCGGCGGAAGGTTTGCCGTGGCAGATGCCTACCGCCAGTGGTACGATCTGGACGACGACGAAGTCCTGCGGGAACTAAGCGACGGAATGTGTTCCGGCCCTGTCTTCCGGCCGTAACGAAATGTTTTTCATGGCGGTGGTACGGAAGGGCGGCCCCCGATGCCGCCTGATTGCATCCGGCTCATCCCGAAACAACATACAAACCGTTTTTATCTCCGCAGACAGAGTCATTGGACTGAATCCAATGGTGCAGAGAGACGGAGACGGCCCGGCGGTGCCGGGGAAACGGGGCAGTATCCTTTCTCCGGGCTCCCGTCTCCCGCGATCAGGCAGGTGGAGTATCCGGTGATACTGTTAGCCGAACTCGCTTTCTTCTGCCTCTTCTCGGCGGTCATCACGTACGGGCTCGGGATCTTTGTCTACGCCAAGAATCCCGCGTCGGCAGTCAACCGTCTTTTCCTTGCCGCGATGCTGGCGGCAGCATACTGGGCGACCGGCGAATTCATGATCTGGCAGTCGGCCGGGTTCGAGGCAGTGAACTTCTGGCTCAGGGCGAGCGCGTTCTGGCCGCTCGCAATCGCCTTTTGCTTCCATTTCATCCTTGCTTTTACCCACCATCGGGCATCATGGCGGGAGAACCGCCTGTGGATTTTCCTTTTTCTGTACATCCCCGCTTCGGTCTTCTCCCTTCTCGGGATCGTTACCGACCTGATCTACACGGTGCGGTTCCATCCGGACATCGGGTATATCTACGTGCCGGTGTCCGAAAGCCTCGTGTACCAGGCAACCACTGCCTTCATGGTTATCGTGATGGCACTCGCAATCTCCATCGGCCTTGCATCGTGGCTCCGGACACCTGATGCAAACCTCCGGAAGCAGTACTTCCTCGTCACCATCAGTATCGTTATCGTCGTGATCTGCGGGTCCCTGTCGGGACTGATCCTTCCTTCATCCGGGATCTTTCTCCCCAACCTCGTCTTTATCGGGATGATCCTCTTCTCCTTTATCATCGCGTATGCCATCATGAAGTACCGTCTCTTCACGCTGAGCCCGGAGACAGCCGTATCGGAGATCCTGCGCACGATGCCGGACGGCTTCATCCTTGCGGATATGGACGACCGGATCGTGACCGCAAATGCGTCCGCAGCCGCAACCGCTGGAGCCGATCCCCTGCTCCTAGCCGGACAGGCCGTTGCAACGGTTATTCCGGACCGGTTCTACCGGACCCTGAAAGCGTCGGTCCTTGCACAGGGGACGATCACGGAGTTCGAGGCAGACCTTGAAGGAGAGAGGCGCATGGTGGTCAGCATCGCCGGTTCTCTCGTGAAGGATCCTGCAGGAAAGGCGG
>Ga0116155_10000577_pt1 | contig 29516 bp, 21 predicted proteins | sample AD_UKC032_MetaG_FD_89890 | JGI IMG/M metagenome (GOLD analysis project Ga0116155, IMG submission 89890) | Active sludge microbial communities of municipal wastewater-treating anaerobic digesters from USA - AD_UKC032_MetaG | ecosystem: Engineered > Bioreactor > Anaerobic > Digestate | place: USA...
CCCCGGCGGCTCGACCGAGAAGACGACGCAGACCTACAGCTTCACCGCGACGATCGACGCGGACGGCAACCTCGTTCTCACCGGCAAAGGCGCCCTGCAAGGGTCCAGCCACACGATCACCATCGCGGCGGCCGATGTCGCGGCGCAGATATACTACCAGGACCCGACGTGGAAGATCGACGAGACCACGGACGGCACGTTCGCCGACAACGACGTCTATGGAGCCGCCGTCAGGGACATCCTCGCCGGGTTCGCGATCGGGTACGTCAACAGCCCGGTCATCAACCCGGCAACCGGCCAGCCGTTCAAGGACAGCGATAGCAACACCTGGTGGGGGTCTGCCGAGAATTTTGACACGCTGCAGACCGACCCGCTCAAGCCGTATTTCAACCAGTATGCGATGGAATTCTACCGTTATTCCAACTCGTACGGATTCCCGTACTCCGACAGGCTGGAGTCGAAGCCCGTTCAGATCGGGCTCAATCCGGCGACGGTCGATACGCTGGAGATCACCATCATGACGGACGGCGCGGCGGTGCCCGAGCCTTCAACGATGGCCTTCTTTGGGGTCGGCCTTATCGGCCTGGCTGCCGTTTCCCTCAAAAGGTCCCGGCGATAACGGTACCCTCTTTTTGCCTTTCCTTTACATTTCATGGCACCTTTCTCGAGGTCGTGCGTCTAAATCTTTGAGAGGAGGGGCCTATGAAAAAGCTACTTATTGCACTGACACTGGTGGCGTTCCTGGGGGGAACCGCTTTCGCGGGGCATGGAGGCGGGCGTCACGGCGGATGGAGAGGCGGCGGAGGATGCAACAACAGGGGCTCGAATGACGCCCTGTGGATCGGCATGGCGGGCCTGACTGCCGCGTGCCTGATCGGCGCTGTTCTCAGCCAGCCTCAACAGCGGACCGTGGTGAGAGAGGTTGTCCCCGTCGCTCCCGCGGCCTATGTTCGGCCTGCCTACCAGGGCGGCTACGGCATCGTCGCGTGCTCCCGGTGCGGACGGCAGGCGGATTGCGGCAATGTCCCGCCCGGCTACCGTGCGGCGTGCCCGCATTGCGGCCAGATACTGTTTTGATCGGAAGATGCGCAGAGACGCCCGTTGTTTTACGCCGTGAGATTTTACTTGATGAGTTAGATCTCGCGGCGTTTCATTTCGCCAGGATTTCATACGCCGCTGCGCTTTCCGGATTATTATGTTGCCTTAAGTAACCCCCATGGCTGAGAATATGGCGTATGACGTCTATTGATACAGTTCATACCGGGGAGAGGTTCACGGAAAAGACGTATGAAGTCCTGAAGCACCGCTGGGGGTATGACCAGTTCCGTCCGCTCCAGAAAGAGGTGATCGCGTCTGTCATGGCGGGGCGCGATTCGCTGACGATGCTGCCCACCGGCGGCGGCAAGTCGCTTTGCTTCCAGCTGCCCGCCCTTCTGCAGGAGGGGATGGCCGTCGTGATCTCTCCGCTGATATCGCTCATGAAAGACCAGGTCGACTCGCTTGTCGATATGGGCGTCGCCGCGGCATGCCTCAACTCCAGCCTTGCCGCCGCTGAGCGGCGTTCTGTCGTGGAACGGATCCGCAGCAAAGAGCTCAAGCTCCTCTACATCTCTCCCGAACGCCTGCAGGTCGAGCACACGCAAGAGCTCCTGCGGTCGGTGCCGATCTCGTTTTTCGTTATCGACGAGGCCCACTGCATCAGCCACTGGGGGCATGATTTTCGCGAGGAATACCGGTGCCTCCATGTCATCAAAGAGCGGTTCCGCTCCGCCAATGTGCACGCGTTCACCGCTACGGCGACCGCCGCTGTCCAGCGCGACATCGTGGAACAGCTTCGGCTGGCGAACCCCGCGCTCCACATCGGCCCGGTGGACCGCCCGAACCTTACCTACCGGGTACGGCCTCGTGATCAGGTCCTCGCTCAGGTGCGTGAGGCGCTCGATGCGCACGCGAACGAGCCCGGGATCATCTATTGCCTGCGACGCGACGACGTCGACCGCATGTCGGAGAAGCTGAACAAGCTCGGCTATAAGAATCTCCCGTACCACGCGGGGCTGTCCGACGGGGACCGCCGGCGGCACCAGGAGGCGTTCGCGCGCGAAGAGGTCGATATCATCGTCGCAACGGTCGCTTTCGGTATGGGGATCGACCGCTCCAATATCCGGTTCGTCGTCCACGCGGCGATGCCCAAGAGCATCGAGCACTACCACCAGGAGACGGGGCGCGCCGGGCGCGACGGCCTGCCGTCGTTCTGCTACCTCTTTTATGGCGGCGGCGATTTCATGACCCTGAGCTCCTTCATGAGAGGTTCTTCCGACGACGCCGTGATGATGCGCAAGCTTCAGGCGATGTACGATTTCTGCTCCAACCCCCGCTGCAGGCACCGGGTCCTGGCGAACTACTTCGACCAGCCGTACGAAAGGAATTCGTGCGATTCATGCGATTATTGCCTGGGCGAGCTAGAACTGGCCGACGACCCGCTCATTATCGCGCAGAAAGTTCTTTCCTGCGTCGCCCGGGCGCGGCAGGGGGTGGGGCGCGAGTTCGGCGCGGCGCATATCGCGTCGGTCCTTATCGGGAAGGCGACCGAGCAGGTCGCGCGCTGGCAGCACCAGGAGCTTTCGACCTTCGGGCTTATGGCCGACCAGACGGTCGGCTATGTCAGGTATATGATCGAGCAGCTGATCGGGCAGGGGTATCTCGTGCGCGACGGGGAATTTTCCACGCTCGGTATCACTGCGAGCGGCTGGCGCGTCCTGCGCGGCGAGACGGTCCCGGTCCTGGTCAAGCCGCTGGTCGCCGAGAAAAAGAAAGAGATAGCGAAAAAGAAAAAGGCGCGGCGCCAGAAAGACTGGGAAGGCGCGGATATGCGGTTGTTCGAGCTCCTGCGCGAAAAGCGCGCCGAACTCGCTCAGGAGAAGGGCGTGCCTGCCTATATTGTTTTCGGAGACCGGTCGCTTAAAGACATGGCGTCAAAGAAGCCGGTCGACAGGGATGCTTTCGCGCAGGTGTTCGGTGTCGGAGACGCGAAGCTCGAGGCGTATGCCGATATTTTTATCGATGTGATCAAACGGTATGCCGTTGCGGACGCCGGGTGATCCGCGCGTTTACGCGAACGGCTGACCAAAACAGGGAGGTGCGTGGTGAAAAGATGGTGCGTCGGTGTTGTTATTTGTCTGGCTGTCCTCGGATCTGTTTCGGCGTCTTGTGCAAAGACCGAGTACGACCCCACAGCGTCGTATGCCGCGTATAAGACCTACAAGTGGATGACCCCGAAACAGGTAGTCGGCGTGAAAGACACGGCCGGGCTCGATCAGGCGGTTAAGGCGGCCGTCGACGGCGCGCTGGCCGCAAAGGGGTTCGTAAAGACCGACGGCGCGCAGGCCGATTTCCTCCTCGGGTATCACGCCATCGTCGAGAAGAAGACGGAAGAATTCATGCTCGATACCCGGTACGACGACATGCAGGACGCGTTCTATGAGCGTGTGGCGCCGTATGCGGGGCTGGGTGCGGAGAAGCGGAAAGAGGTCTACAATGTCGGAACGCTGATCATCGACATTACCGACGGAAAGACCAACAACCTTGTCTGGCGCTGCTCGGAACAGGCGAGGCTCAACGAGAAGCGAAAACCGGCCGAAAGGGAGCGCCGGCTTAATGACGCGGTGAAAAAGATGCTCTCCAACTTCCCTCCCAATAAACGGTAGTATCGGGCGCGGGCGCATCCGTTCCGATGGGTGCGCCCGTGACCATCCGCTCCTCTCATCATAGCTGCAACGGAGCATCCGTCTCTCACGATCGCTCCGGAAAGGATCCCCCTTCAATACTCGCCCAGTGGCAACTCGCCAAGCAGGTTTCATAGCTGCCTTATGTGACGAAACTTATGGTCTTTGCTAAAGTCCTGTATATCTCGGCATTCGGCACGCTATTTGCACCTTGTATTAGGACTAGCCAAAAAAACTAATATAAGGAGGTTCTAATGGGGTTTAACGAAAAGCGGAGGGGCTGGGGGTTTACGTTGCAGGTAACTGTTCGGCTGCTGATCATGATTTTTGTCGCCGATTCGTGCTGGGGCATGACGGGGGGCGGCGCGGCGATCCCCCAGCCGGGGAGCTACGATGCGCTCAAGATCCTGATGTCGATGAAAGAGAGTTACGGGTCGCTTGAGAGCTATACGGCGGTGCTCGAAAAAGGGGAGCCGTCCTCCGGGGGCAACGGGCAGCCGCAGAAGATCTATGTGAAGTTCAAAAAGCCGTTCAAGGTCTACATGAAGTGGATCGAAAAGGCGCACGCGGGGCGCGAAGTGCTCTATGTGAAGGGGGAGAACGACGACCATTTTTTCGCTAAGCCCGACGGGATGATGGGGGCGTTCCTCAAGACGGTGAAGCTGCCCAGCGATTACCGGAGCGACGGATCACGCTACACGGTGCGGGACGTCGGTATAGGAAAGCTTGTCGAGGGGGTTCTCGAGGCGGCGTTGAAGGCGAAGGGTGAGAAAGGACTCAGGCTGGTGTGCCGCGGCGTCGTGGTCCGCAACGGCCGCGAGGCGTACGAGATAGAGCGGTTCTCGCCGACGGGCGACCGGTACCGGAATAAGCGGACAGTGCTCTGTGTCGACAAGCAGACGAACCTGCCGCTCGAGGCGTATGTCTACGATGCCGAGGGCAAGCTCGCCGAGTACTACACCTACCGGATCATCAAGCTCAACCCGAAGATGAAAGACAACGAGTTCACGCTCGATAATAGGGAGTATGGGTTCAGGGAGGTATAGAGGGAATACCTATAGGGGCATTTTGCGAGAAGGCGAGAGGTGAGTGTTCGGGGCAGCACGTTGACACTTCGAGCGGGCATGGGGTCCCGAGCGTAAGCGAGGGACGAGCGAGAAGTGTCGCCGAGCGATGTTTTCCTCGCCGGGAAAAATATCGCGGTGCTGACATGAGCACTCACCTCTCGCCTTCATCAGGAGTGTCTGCAAATAGTATAAATAAAGTATTGACACCTGCGCAGTGTCTGGTATTATAGTCGCCGAAGTGGTAAGCAAACGTTTAGAAATCTGAGGCCGCGGGGTAAAGATATGCTAACCTTGCGGTCTTTTTTCATACCCTCGAATTCCCGGGTCCGGCGGATAAGCCGGGCGGGAGAGAGGCGCGAGATAGGGTTTCAGACGATTTAGCTAATTTGTAAGAAAGGAGGTGACGTATATGGCAAAAGGAACAGTGAAGTGGTTCAGTAACCAGAAGGGGTACGGATTCATCACTCCCGAGAACGGGAAGGATGTTTTTGTCCATCATTCAGCAATTCAGGGTGAAGGCTACAAGTCGCTCGAGGAAGGTCAGGCGGTCGAGTTCACGATCGAGAACGGACCGAAAGGCGAGCAGGCTACCAACGTAGTAAAACTGTAACCCGCAGCGGACAGGCCCGGCAGGCGTCATGCCGGCCGGGCCCGCCGTTCGAAAAGCAGTTGGATGTTGAAGACGAGGTAGTGAAGGCCGTTGTCCGGACCCGATCCGGGCCGAGACTTGCGCCGCAAGGCGCGCAACCACTAAGTCCCCAGGCAGATTTTCCCTCCGAGATCCTTACTCATCCGCAGTTTCAAACACAGATCTCTCATGTGAGTTATCTATGCAATCCTCAGGGGCGAGGCCCTGTCCAGGGGGACCATTTTCAAGGGCCCGGGCCGGCGTGTGCGTGAACGCCACCGACCGGCCGTATACAGAGAAAGAAGAAGTGATCTAGATGATGTTAGTGAAAGAAAACGAACTTAAGACAGAAATTGAGATATCGGTGCCGCATTCCGGGGACCGGACGTTCTACCGTCTCGGGATAGCTCCGAAGATCCTCGAGACGCTCGACCGCATCTCGTTCACGGTCCCGACTCCTATTCAGGAAAAGGTGATACCGCTCGGGATACAGGGCAAGGATCTTATCGGCATCGCGCAGACCGGGACGGGCAAGACCCACTCGTTCGCCATCCCGATGATGCAGCGGCTGGCGGGTATCAAGGGGACGGGGCTGGTCCTCGCCCCGACGAGAGAGCTTGCGCTGCAGATCGACCAGGCCTTCGCGGCGCTGGCGGCCGCGTTCGGCATGCGGACCGCCTGCCTGATCGGCGGCGCGCCGATGCACGAGCAGGTCAGGGCGCTTCGCGGAAATCCCCGCGTGATCGTCGCGACCCCCGGGAGGCTGATCGACCATGTGGAGCAGCGCAATGTGATGCTCTTCAACGTCGGCATCCTGGTGCTCGACGAGGCGGACCGTATGCTCGACATGGGGTTCGCACCGCAGATCGAGCAGATACTGCGGTTCCTGCCCAAGGAGCGGCAGACGATGCTTTTTTCGGCGACGATGCCGAAAGAGATCATGACGATGGCCTCTCGGCACATGCGGCTGCCGGTCACCGTGGAGATCGCCCCTGCGGGGACGACCGCCGACCGGGTGACGCAGGAGCTGTTCATCGTTAAGAAGGAGGCCAAACAGCCGCTATTGAGCAAGATCCTCGCGGAGTACAAGGGAGCGGTCCTGATGTTCTCCCGCACCAAGCACAACGCGAAGAAGCTGGCGCGCGTCGTCAAGGCTATGGGGCACACCGCCGCCGATATCCACTCGGACAGGAGCCTCAGCCAGCGCCGCGAAGCCCTCGAGGGTTTCAAGCGAGGCAGGTATAAGGTGCTTGTCGCGACCGATATCGCGGCGCGGGGGATCGACGTGACCGGTATCGAGCTGGTCATCAACTACGACCTTCCCGACGACGCGCAGAACTACGTCCACCGTATCGGCCGGACCGGCCGGGCGGGGAAGCCGGGCCACGCGATCTCGTTCGCGACGCCCGACCAGAAGCGCGACGTGCGGGACATAGAGAAGCTGATCCGCATACCGCTGCCGGTCTCGAAACGTACCGGCATATCGACGGAACAGTTCTCTCATGCCGCTCCTGAGGCGGCGGGCAACCGGCGCTTCCATGGGAAAAGGCCGCAGCGTCACGGCCGCATCAGGCCCCGCATGGCCTGATAAGCCGCCAGCGGCTGACAAAAGGGACGGGTGTATAACGGTGGACAGCCGTTCGTACACCCGTCTTTTTTTGCGCCCACTGCCTTGACATACAGCGAATTTAGGGGTAAAATATTAAACGTTAACGCGTTATATAAGGACACGGGTGTTTTATGCTCCGTAGACGTGTTGTTTATCGGATCATTACGGTTTGCGTTGCGGCCGTTGTGCTGTTGCCTGACGGTCGCGCGGCAGCGTTCCCCAATCGCTCATCCGGTGCCGGCATATCTGCGCTTGCCCCTGCGTCGTCAAAGAACGTCCAGCGAGAAAGCTACCAGATCGCTCTTCTTCTCGACCTCTGGAGCGCCTGGAACTCAAACGGTAAACAGCCCGGGCCCTTACCGATCGATCTCATCCGCGAACGCGCCGAACGGTTTCGGAAGAAATATGTTGAGCGATACCGCCGGTCGCTCGGCAAAGGCGCTACGCGCAAGGAAAAGGACCGGCTGGCAGGCGATTTCCTGAATGACGTGGAGACGCACGGACTGATACCCGAAAGCGTCTATGTACGCGCGGACGGCAGGTTGTCGGCTTGGTTCATAGACCCGGAAAGCAAATTCCCGGCCGTAGTCGAGGTCCGCAATCAGCCGAGCGTCATCACCGTATGGCCCGACCCGGTTTCCTTCATACGCGACTTCGTACGCGACGAGAGCCTGACGCCGTTCGTGACCGGCTGGCTGGCTCGTTCGGATATCCCCGTCAGCGCCTATGCGGCCGACTTTGCCGAATCGCCTTTGATCGAGCCGCGGCGTACCCTGATCTCTTCGCAGGAGCTTAAACGTCTTGTTCGCGAAAATGATTTTCAGACGATACACGAGGTGCTGCCCGGCGTTTTTGGTGACGAACAGGCCGATCCGCTGATAAAGCTGATCGAACGCGAGGGGCGTGAGGCGTTTGATGGCGCGTTGAGGAGACTCGCGGACAGCGGGATCCCTGCCCAGCTCTTTGTCCGGCCCCCATTTGATCTAAAAAATAAGAAGGTTAGGTTTGTGCACCATGAGGAACTGCTGAACATCCATACATACCGGGCGAGCTGGGTCCTGCCGGAAGACCCGGACACTATCTATGTCGAATACGAATTCTGGCGCGTCCTGAACGAGGCTCAGCGGGAAACGCTCCTCGCGCAGGAGATCGTCCGGAGCGAAACGCTGCGCGCATCGCCGGATGATGCGAAAGCGGCTGCGGCAGCCGCCAAGGCGGCGCTTGCGTTGGATCCCGGAAAGATCCTCCAGCGGACGCTCGAGGACATACTGAAGGATTACCGGATCTACAATGGCGTCGACCGGATCGAGCTTTTCATCACGCACCCGCACGGAGACCACTCCATATATATCGCCCCGTTCGTAAGGGGGAAAATGCAGAAGAACCTCGTCGCGCGGCCGGTGCCGGAGCTGACCGACGAACTGCGGATCGAGCTCGGTAACCGGTTTACGCACGAGGTCACCAGCTATTTGCTCAGGCCGACCAAGCGCGTCGTCACGGTGATCGACATGGGCGGCTACAAAGGCGACGGCCCCGACCCCTTCATCGAGACGGTCAACCCTCATTACCGTATCGGCAAGAAAAAGCTGATGAAGCCGGTGACGATCTACGCCGACAGGGCCACCGCGCGAAAGCTCGAGCTGGAAAAGAAGCTCAAAGGATGGCTGAGGGAAGGGCTGAAGGTAGAGCTCAAGATATTCGATCATGACCGCCAGACGATGAAGATCACCGACCGCGACTTTAATGCGTTCGAGGTGACCGCTCACCACGCGTTCCACCTGCCGAAAGAGGTCGGGAGCAGTATCTTTACCATGAAAAAGCTGGGGCGCGACGGCAAGTTCATCTCGAGCTTCGCGCTGGTGAGCGAGATCGGCGACGCATTTCCATACGGGACCGACGAGGAGACGATACGGGACATCGCCGTTTCACAGAGCATCGCAATCGACGGGACCAACTTCTCGTCGGGACGCGTCTCGCCGACGCCGGTGCGCCACCAGGACAACAAGATACACCAGTATACCGCCCGGCTTAACCGCTCCTGGGCGATGCTGACGCACCTCAACGTAACGATGGTCGGCACCGTATCGGAGGCGCTCGAGGCCTCGCGGACGCTCGACCCCGATATCCCGATCATCATATTAGCCGGCAAGGACGGCATCGAGCAGCTCAAGGACATTTATCGCGAGACGGAATCGGGCAACCCGCTCCTGAAGCAGAGGGGTAACCTATGGTTCCTTGACAGCGACGATGTCGTGAAGGAATCGCGCGGCGCGAAGATCTACTTCGTGAGCAGCGTGTCGCAGTTCTATCACGCCTGGCGCGAAGTGATGAGCAAGAAGATCAAGATACAGGAAGTTTTGCCGGCGCGGCTCCGGCAGTTGTACGCCGCGGGGCGGACGACGGCGGAGACGGGAGAGTATCTCGAGGATTGGGCGAAAAACCCCGGGCTGACGGCGGACGAGTTCGTCTGGCTGCTCGAAGAGCTGCAGAAGGGCGAATGGGATATCTTCGCCGCGGCCGACGTTATCGACAGTATGACGAACAGGATCATGCAGACGGTGAGAGACTATTTTAGCGGCCTGACCGACGCAAGACAGCAGCCGACCGGCAACCCGACGGTGGAGAAATGGGCGATGGCGCGGCTCCTTCAGGGACTCGACGCATTTATCGCCGAGCGGCGGCCGCGGTGGGAGAAGACGGCAAAGAAGGACATCCCGGCTCTGATCCGTAAGGACCTGGGCGGATATCTCGACGTCGCGATCCCTTTCACCGAACAGGCGCGCGAGCGGGGCTGGCTGCTTCAGATCGTGCAGATGCTTGACAGCATGGAGCGGCTTGATGTCGTCACGGAAGCCAAAGACCGGCGGCAGCTGTTCGAGGAAAGCACGGCGAAACTGTTCGATGCGATCAGTCGGGAGGCTGCCGCACGGAAGATGCCGGACGGGTTCACGAAGACGCTGGTCGACGACCTTATGCAGAGGCTTCGCCAGAAACAGGGCGAATGGGCGCAGTTCCAATCCGCTCATCTGCCGTACCTCATCCTCGACGATACGGGCCGGTTCGTGAAGAGGCTGGCCGGCGACAGCGGTTGGAGCCCTGCCGACACGAAACGGCTGACAGAGAAGGTGACGACGGAACTGAACCTCTACCGGCAGACGGCGACCGCTCTCCCTGAGTACGTGCTGAAAAAAGCGCTCTTTGCCATGCTTGAGGAAGGGGTGTTGCCTGCCGGCGAAGCGGAACGTGCCAAGATACTTCTGCTTCTGGATAAAATGGATCGCACCGACCCGCGCGTCATGACGGCGCTTGTACGGTTGTTCGGGGTCAAGACGCCCGGATTGAACAAGCGGGTGTCGCGGTCCCTGCTCGCGGACGAGCGGGGGCAGCTTCAGCGGTTCGAGGTCCGTCTGGAGAATGTCTATAACGCTCAGAGAGGGGCTCTTACCCGGGCGGACGCGGAGGATCTCCTGCGCGCCTGGTCTGCGCACCCGTGGGCCAAGCCGGAGTATGAGGCAGATTGGATCAACGTGCTCCTGGATCGGTATGTCTCCGCCGTCACGACGAACAAGAAATGGCTGGGGCTTGACGGCGCGGAGCTCTATCGCCAGCTTCTCTACGCCGTCGACCAGTGCGACTTGAAGGGCTGGACGCCTGCGCAGGTCCAGGCGCTTTTCGAGAGCCTCTTCGACGTGAAAGAGCTGCCGCATAAGGAATGGCACGACCTCGTCCTCAAGTTCGTCGCCGGCGTGCCGGACAACAACACTCGCATGACGCTTGTGTCGTATCTTGGCCCGGCGGAAAAGCGCGACCTCAGGAAATACGAACAGCGCAAGGGGATGCGGCAGCGCGAGCAGGAGGATATCAAGGCGATCGAGGCGATGTTCTGGGAGCTTGCCCGGACCGGGCAGGGTAAGGCGGTCATTATCGCGAGCGGGCACTTCGGCTCGATGTCGCAGAAGGGATCCCAGCTCCTGAACCAGCTTTTCGATAAGCGGTATGCGGAAGTCCTGATCGAAGGGCGGCCGCGAACCGAAGGGCGCCAGGGTAAGATCTCGGGCCAGCTGATCAGCCGGGAACAGATGGCGCTCATGGGGAAATACCGCCCGATCAGGATCCGGCACGAGCACCAGTGGATGAGCGGGCATATCACCTTTGAAGAGTCGACCAAGCTTCTCGAGCTGATCTATAACGCGCGGGTGAAGATGGGGCTTGTCAAAGCAGGCGGCCCGAGGATCCCCGAGCGCGGCGTCGAGCGGCTGACGCCGGATGAGCTGCGGAAATTCGAGCTGATGCTGATGAAGGTCCTGTTCACGACGTCGAGTAACATGATGACGGCCGGAGAGGACGAGGACGAGGTGAATATCAGCGAAGAGATCGGCGATGAGAAGCGGCGCATCATCGAGATATTCGGCGAGCTGTTCGGCGACCTGGAGGTCGGCGCCGGCCGTAAATCGATAAATATCGGGAAGGGCGATTGGAAATCGAAACAGTACGGGCGCCGGATCCCGCGCGATAACGCGTATGTGCGGACGCTCTATGACCGCGCCGTCAAAGGTGAGATCGACCCCGACCTGTCGAACCTCGTCAGCTCGAAGAAGCCGGCGGAATACGCCGATGACCTCTCGCGGATAGCGAAAAAAGACGCCGACGGCGCGTACGAACGTTTTCGCGCGCTCGAGCAATACCTCGAGTCGCAGGTGCTGCGCCTCGGGTTGCGGATCTCTCTGGATTACGGATCGCGCCGGGTGATACAGGAGCAGGAGATCGGCGTTGTTCCCCGGGGCGAGGAGGCGCAGCGGCAGTTCGAGCGGCTGCCTGCCGAGTCGAAGGGGCTCTATTTCCAGTTCGCGCGCGCCCTCGAGGACGCCGCCCGCGAGACGCTCGGCGGCGAGTTCTTTGAGCTGGTCAAGCGGGGGACGGATCGTTATTTCGACCGTCCGCCCGAATTCTTCGATCAGGACGGAAAAATTACCGCGTCGCTCGAGATGCTGGTGCGGCGTTACTCCCAGCCCGGTTTCGCAAAAGCGGCGGCCTGGGTCGATCCGCTGAAGCTGTTCGCGCAGAAGCAGAAACTCGATTTCAGGATCGAGATGCCGCGGACGGGCTATGAGTGGGCAAAGTTGTATGAGTTCCTGAGGGCCGCCTCGCTGGGGAAATTCGACCAGCTCTCTCGCAAAGCCGCAGATGAGGCGGCCAAGGCGGTGAAACAAGGCGATTTTTCGATCGGTATTGACGGCGGGTATACGCTCGAGCGCAGAGGCGGGACATTGACGCTCTTACTGACCGCAACGCCGGCGGCCGTTATGCCGGTTGTCGAGCCGCGCGAAGCTGCGGCCGTCGATGACGCAGCGTAAGGAGAACTGTTCTGTGAAGAAAGCTTATCACGATCTAACGGTACGAATTGTCGCGCTGGCGGTGGCGGCGTCGCTCCTTATCCCGCCATGCGGTGCGGGCGCGCCCCTTGCGGCGCAGGGTTATTCGCTTGCCCCAAAGTCTATCTTCAAAGAGATCGATGAGCAGAAGAAGGCGCAGGAAGAGGAGGCGCGGCGCAATGAAGATGAGCAGAAGGCATATTGGGCGCGGAAGAGCACTACGGTGAAAGCCGGCATTATTTTGCTGCTGTCGGCGTTCTCGAACTATGTTTCGGGATATACGCCGGGGGATCTCCTGCCGGCGCCCGCGTCGATATCGTCGCCGTCCGCGGCCGTCCTTCCCGCAGCGGTGACGCTTTCCGCAGCTCAGGAAGCGGCGCTGGCCGAGGCGATCGGCGCCTACGTCGATAGGCTTCCCGATAACAAGAAGAAGGACTATGCCGCGGGCGCGTATGATATCAACATAAACAAAAGGGCGGCGTACGAGATCGGCCGGATCATTTTTGTGCAGATGGTTTTGCGGGTCCCTCCCGCTGTGCCCGCCGGCGGACAGGGTCTTGCGTACGAGTACTGGACATACGATCAGAAGACGGGCGCCGCCGCGCCGATATGTCTTGTCATGGAGCCGAAGAGCCATAATCCATACCGCACTTTCTACGACGATCGTCTGATCCCCAAATATTCGAGCAATAACGGTGCGTCCATATTTATCGCCACTAAAGAGGGGCTTGGCAACGAAAGCGGCTATATGATCGTCCGGATGGGGGATGACGGGCATTTTCACGTGATCGATGAACGGTACGGCCTTATTGAAGGCAAGGATTACCGGTTTGACGCGTCCCTGGGGCGTGTCGTGTTCCAAGACAAGGCGCAAAGAGAAAAAACCGCTTTGCCGCTGGATTTGCTGTATGACGCGCTCAAAAGAGGCATCGCGTCGATGCCGGCGGACTTGCAGGATGTCTATTCGGCGGGCTACGAGCTGGACGAGAGCGGTATTTCCCGGATCGGGAAGAAAGCCTTGTTGCATGTCAGGGTCTCCAAGCCAGACAGCAGGGGAGATCTGGGCAGCGCCATCTGGGTCTATGATACGGATACGGGGAGGGCGTCCCCCGTAAGGCACGAGGCGTTGCTCCACCGCTACCCTGCAACCTATTTCTTTCCGCGAGGATATGAGCTTGTGCCGCGGGCAGTGAGCGCGTCAGGCAGTGCCTTGTATGCCGATGTCCTGTCGGATGATGCAAAAGGATACGCGCTCATCGATATCCGGGATGCCGGCATGTGCCGGCTCTTCGAGGAAAAGTTCGGATTGGCCGAAGGGCGCGATTATGTATTTGATCCCATAGCGGGAGAGATCGTCTATCTGAAATATGACACGGTTATCAAAAAATGCGCGGTGTTCGATCTGATCTATGCGCCGGGATTCCCCAATACCGACGTCGACGGCTGGCTCAAAAATGCGTTGTCAGGCACTCCCTCCCTTTATTATGCGGCGCAGCGCGGCCGCGTGCTCTTCGTTGCCGGGGTTCGGCAGGGGCAAACGATAAAAGAGAAGCTCGCGGTATACGACGCCGGCGCCAATAGGGCGGAATTTGTCGATATCCCCGGCGAGGAAGCTATCGTTGAGTTTATGCCGCCCAAGATCTCCGACGACGGGAGATTCGGGTATGCCGGATACCGGACAAAGAGCGGGAGTTCGGGCTATGTGCTCGTGTATGTCAAGGCGCACATGGACCGGATCGGCGAGGCGGTTGTCGCGAAAGGTGAGGGCCGCGAAGGGGTGAGCCACGAATTCGATGCCGCAAGCGGCGATCTGAAAATACTCGTACCGGGCTCGGCGACGGGACCTGCCGTCATGCCGGTCCCCGCAGCAGACCTGAAGGCGCCGCCTGCGGTCGCCTCAGGGGATACCGGCCTTATCGGGAAGGCATACGAAGTGACGGAGATCACGCCTGCGTTCGAGGAGAACAAGATCGTCGTCGCCGCGGTAGATACGTCGTCCAAGATGACGGAGACTGTCTCGCTGGACGTGACCTCGCGCGGCCCGCCGGCGAGAGAGCTGTTGAAAGCGGTCGTCGATGCCGCGCCGAAAATGTACCGGGCGGTTGTCGAGAAGCTCGTCAGGAAGCTTCCGAAAGACATTACGTTCGCGACGTACGCAACGATACAAAGAGATCTTTTCGGCTTTGCCGACCCGGGAGGGCGCATCATCGCCCTTCATGACGCGATCGCGCGAGATCCCGTTGCACTGTTCCACGAGCTCCTCGAGTATCTCGTCGTGTCGGGAGAGCTCATGCCGGCCGAGGTCTATGCCATGATCGACGGGGAGGGCCGGAAATGGCTCGACGACCATCAGAAGAAGTACGCCGACGAGGGTAAGTCGGCCTATTTTCTCAAGAACATAAACCATTTCTATAACCGCGCGTTTGCGCGGCAGGTGTTCGGCGACCGTGATCGAAACCTGACCATGGCTATAAAGGGGCTGCAGATCGCGGCGGATCTCGACGAAAAACAGCGTAAGACGCTCTTTGTCGGCGGGCAGGCGGCCGAGAAGCTGTCTGCGCTGGCCCTCTGCTGCCGCGATCTTGAGAATATCTTTAAGTTGGACGTCAGGAGGCCGATCCAGCGGCAGAAGAGGAACGACGTCGCCTGTCAGCTCGCGGTAAGGCGGGAGAGCGGCGTTCAAGTACTGGATGCGGTCGGCCGGTATATGACCGGCGAGATGGGGTTCGATTTCGCTCAGATGGAGTTCGGACTGAAATCGAAGCTCATGACGATCCCGTACGCGTTGTCCACCGGAGGGATCCGGTCGTATGACTACTGGACGGAGTTCCTCGGCCGGCTCAGAAAGCGTTTCGGCGTCGGGGAGTGGCGGGATCTTGACGAGGGGCAGTGCCAGAGATTCGCGACGATCGCGCAGAACGTGGCGCGGCTTGGCAAGAAAAAGGGCGAGCCGGTTTCGAATGCGGAAAAGATATTTAACGATTCGATAACGTTCACCGCGCGGACGTTCGGGATATCAGACGAAGATCTGAGAAAAGGCGATGCGGACGGCGGACTGCCGCTCGACAGCAAGCTGCAGATGATGACGGTGGCGTATCATATGCCGTACAACAAGGAGAACCTGAACGCGTACCGCGCCGCGTTCGCGAAGGTCGGGGAGCTGTTTGCATTGGATACAGGGATGGAGCTGCCGGAGGCCAAGGGCGGCATGCCGCTCGAGGCAAAGATGGAGATCATGGCGGCGATCTATGAGCTGGTCATCAAAAAGGAGATGCCGCTGTTCGATACGTCTGCCCGGGAAGTGATAGGCAAGATGTTCATGCTTCCGCCGGCGGAGCTGAAGGCCCTTGTCAAAGACGGCAGGCTGACGGTAGCCGACCGCGGGCGCATGGTTGTCGCGGCCAACCGTTTTGCCGTTTCCTGGCACGGAGAAGAGATCATCCAGAACACGATAGCCTCGATCGAGCGCTTCTTTGGCGTCGAGGAGGGGAGGCTGCTGCGCGCGATGCGCACCGGCGAACTGCCGCCGGAGGCCAGGGCAGCGCTCCTCCTGGCCGTTCACGACATTTCGTTCGGAAGGAAAGGGCCGAAGACGGAGAACACGATCAACGGCCTCGCCTACGAGTATCTGAAGGACAGCGCAGGAGGGCATGCCGTATCCGGCCTGATAGCGCAGTCGATCGACATTCCCGAACCGGCGCTGTGGGGCGGTGTGATGGCTCGGTCGATGGCGGACAGGAAATATGAGGAGCGCAGGAAGTCCGCGGAGACGGCGAAGCTCAAGAAGAAGGAGCTGGCGATGATCCCGGACAGGGCGCCCGCGAGGATGATCGAGACCGTGGATCGTCCGGTCCCGGCAGCCGATGAGCCAAAGCTGATCGTGGAAAGTGTCGTGAAGAAGATGGAGGTGAAGAAGCCGCGAGCGGAACGGAAAAAACGGGAGCCGAAGCAGGATGCGGCCGATATGAGAGCTGCGGCGGAGATCCGGCCGGAACCGCCGGATGCTTCGGCGCAGCTCGTCACGCTCAAGACGAAAGCTCCCGCGGCGAAGAAAACGCCGCCGCGCCGTGAGATCGATGCGCTCGGGCTCACCATCCTGACGTCGCGGATGACGCAGCGCGCTCTGGATGTCTATATGAGATCGCTGTACCCGGGCAAAGCGATCGCCGACCTCAAGCCGGAGATCAAAAAACAGCTGTCGATCGCGGCGTTCAACGTTGCGAGGATGAAGGCCGAGCCGGCGCTGCAAAAGCTGCTCGACCTGTATCGCGATACGTATGCGATCGATCTCTCGGCACTCAAGGAGAACGAGAAGAAGCAGCTTATCGTGGCGTCGTACAAGATCGCGTTCAACGGCCTGGACGCCGGGGCGCCGGCCGTCCTGGCCCAGATCGAGGAGCTGATGCCGCCTGCGGCTCTCAAGGATGTTTTTGCCGTGTCGTGGATGCTGCTCTTTCTCGAAAAGAAACAGGAGGAGATCGTCGAGGAACTTATCGTGCCGGTCCACGAGGGGAGGAACATCCTGAGGATCATCCAGCTGTTCGAAAGGCAGATCAACGTCAAGCGCGACGATGCGCGCGCTGCGTTGGAAGGGCAGGTAGCAACGCCGGTCGCTCCCCGCGCGGCGCTTTCAGCAGAGCCGGAGATTGCGGCGGAACGTGTGTTTGAGATCGGCGCCGCCAAGAAGCTCCTCCGGATCCTCGTCGAGAAGGAAATGTTCCGCGGCGAAAAAGACGATGCCGCTCTCGATTTCTTCCGGGCGCTTTTGAACGTCTCCGGCAGGGAGTATCCGATCGCGCTCGAGACGCTCAAAGAGTGCGTCGCGGCAGGCGCGGTCCGGAAGGATGAGCTCGGCGAGTGGATCGACCTCGCCGGGGACATTGCGGCAAAGGATATGGGCCAGTCCGGCGAGAACTTCTACAAGCCGCTGCAGGAAGTTGCCCGTCAGTTCGCGTCGAATAAACTGCCGATGGTCGCGCTCGGCCCCGAAGTCATCGGGCGGGCCGTTACGCGGATGAAAATGGCGGATGACGTGCGCCGATGGTTTCTCGGCCTGCAGGTGGTTACGCGCGCGGCGTTGAACGCTCGTCTTGAGATCGCGCCGCGGGAGCTTGCGGCTATGTATGAGAAGCTTGACGCGGTGTACGGCCTCAAACCTGCGGTCTATGCCCTGCGGTACGGCGTCGTGACGCTGCGCCCTTTTATCGATTCTCGTGACGCATTGGAGGTGTATGCGAACGGCCTCGCTGCGCTGGCCGCGGCCGCGGGCGATAGCGCGGATAGCCTTTTCAAGGAGGAACTGCCGGAGCTCGTCAGAACTGCGTCTGCCGGCTGGATCCGCGACAACTGGAGCCGTGCTGTGGAAGCGGCCACGGCCGACGAAGGATCGGGCTTCCGGATCGGGCTGATGTTACGCGCACTTGCGCTTTTTGCCGACCCGTATACCATCGCTGAAGGGCCGGCTGTCTTTTATGCCGATATCTGTGACGCCGCGGCCGCTGCGGTGAAGAAAGGTGTCTATCCTGCCACACCCCGTGACCGGTTTCTCGCTTATCTCTGGCTGAAGGAGAACGGCCATCCGGACCTCAAGTGGAGCGATTATAATGCCCGGTTCGACGAGCTCATCGCCCTTGACAGAGACATGCCGGGATATTTCCTGGGGCTTTTCGGGGGCAAAGGAAAAGCGTTCGGCCGGGCGTTCGACGACGAGAATCTTCTGACGGCGGTGTCACGAAAACCGGCTGTCAGGCCGTCGCTTAATGACGATATAGGTTCATCTCAGAAAACGGATACGGCTCCATAGCCGGCGTCCCGATAATTATCGATGCCAACCCCCGGTAAAAACAGTATACTATCCCCGTCGCCGCGTTACGCTGTCTGCTTTCGGGCGGCTGTTCTGCGTCCTGTCCTTAACCATACACGTGCGTGAAAATAACGGCATGAACTACAAGAAGATCGTCTGCATCTACCCCTACACGAAGGTCCTGCCCTATTTCGGCTTCTTCCCGCCGATCGGCATCGAGTATATCGCCGCCGCGCTCAGGGAGCTCGTCGATGACGTCACGGTCGTCGACATGCGGTTCGAGAAGGACCTGCGCTCGGCCGTCGCCGGCGCAGACATGTTCTGCGTCAGCGTCGGTTGGTTTTACGATATAGACGAGGTTGCCGAGACGATCAGATCTCTGCCTCGGGGCGCGACGGTCGTCGTCGGCGGTAAATACGCCACGGAGAACGTGAAGGAGATGTTCGAGCGCTGTCCGAACATCGGCGTGATCGTCCGCGGCGACGGCGAGGAGACTGTCCAGGAGCTGGTCCGGACAGGCTCTCCCGATCAGGTCCGGGGGCTTTCCTTCCGGGGAGCGGACGGAGAGATCAGGCACAACCCGAACCGCTCGCTTCCGCCCGTCAGCGACACGCTCTTCCCCGACCGCAGCAGGCGCCGCTACCGCTATGAGATCAGCTACCGAAAGACGAGCACCGGGCTCGGGTTCGACGCGGTGATGAGCTCGCGGGGCTGCCCGTATAACTGCAAGTTCTGTTCGTTCAACTTCGACCCGATGGGGCAGAAGCGCGTCTGGTCTGCGCGGAGCCCCGAGTCCGTCGTCGCCGAGCTGAAGGGGACGGACGCCGGGGTGATCATGTTCATCGACGAGAACTTCTTCGCCGACGTGAAGCGCGCCGAGGCGATCTGCGACCTTATTATCAGGGAAAAGATCGACAGGATCTTCGTCGGCCAGGCCCGCGTGTCGATCGGCTTCCACCCCGAGCTGGTCCGGAAGATGCACGCCGCGGGGTTCCGGCTCATATTGATGGGGCTCGAGTCTGCGCATGACAAGACGCTGAAACAGCTGCAGAAAGGCTTCACGACGGCGGAGGTCCGGAAGGCGTTCGAAGTGCTGAGGCGGTCGAATATGGTCATCCACGGCTATTTCATCGTTGGTAATATCGGCGAGACAAAGGAAGAGATGTATCGGATCGCATCATTTGCGAAGGAGATCGGCGTCGACACGATCGCCCTTTCGAAGCTGCGCTTCGAAAAGTATTCTGCCCTCGAGGAGCTGCTTGCGAACAACAAAGATTATTTTGTCGATGTTCGGGGGGATATCGTGTCCAGGCAGTACAGCTCGTCGGACATCAAGCGCTTCAGGCGCGAGATCAAGCGGGAATTCTTCGACGCGAAACAGTTCGCCGCGTTGATCGTGAAGGCAGTGCGGATCAGGTTCCCCCCGTGGAGTTTCGTCTGGCGCTTTGCGTGGGCGTATATCAGAGAGGAGATCGGCTCGCGCAGGCGATGACCGGCGGCCGGGGGCATGCCGTGGCCCGCGTGCGGCAACGATACACGGCGCTACAAACAATTCTGCAAACCGCAGAAGAAAGGTACGGTTCATATGCAACAGGTGAAGCCGATCTACAAGAAGCTGCTTATCGCCGCGATAGTGCTGTATGTCGCAGGCATGTCATTCATGTTGTGCGATCTTTATACCCGGGTTACGAACTTGCAGCACATGTACATGCACGGGATCCCGCCGCATACGCATCAGCTGGTCGGGGTAGCGAAATAGGCGAAAGCGTTTATATGCGATCGAGGTGGCTATGGCTGATCTCTCAATAGAATTTCTCGGCAGACGGTTCGAGAGCCCGTTTGTGCTTGCCTCGGCGCCGCCGGCGGCGAACGACGATATGCTGTCCCGAGCTTTCGACGCCGGCTGGGCCGGCGCTGTCGTTAAGACGCTGATCAAGGAGCCGGTCCGGAATCTTCGGAACCGGTTCGCATCCCTCAAGATCGGCGGCGCGATGTACGCGTTCGAGAATATAGAGCTGCTGAGCGAGCTGACGCCGGACGAATGGTATCGGGATATCCGCCTTCTCAAAAAGCGCTTTCCCGGGAAGATGGTCATAGGCAGCGTCATGGGCGACGCGAAAGACGCAGGCCCCTGGGTCGAGCTCGCGCTCGGCTGCCAGGACGCCGGCGCCGACATGCTCGAGCTGAACTTTTCGTGCCCGCACGGTTATCCGGAGAGGGGAAAGGGCGCGGCGATCGGGCAAAGCGCGGAATATGTATCGCAGATCACCGGCTGGCTGAAGAGCGACATGCGCGTCACCGTTCCGATCGTCCCAAAGCTGACCGCGGCGGTGGCGGATATCTCGCATATCGGCTGCGCGGCCGCAGACGCCGGCGCCGACGGGTTTTGCGCGATCAATACGTTCCCGTCGATTATGGGTTTCGACCTCAAAACGCTCCGGCCGAAGCCATCGGTGAGAGGATGGTCGACGCCGGGCGGTTATTCCGGGCCGGGTCTGAAGCCGATCGCCCTCAGATGCGTCAGCGATTTGGTGAAAAGCCCGGGGATCCCGGTAATGGGGTGCGGCGGTATCTCATCGGGGTTCGACGCGGCCGAATTCCTCATCGCCGGCGCGCCAATCGTCCAGATCTGCACGGCGGTGATGATCTCGGGCTATGATATCATCGGGCGGATGAAAGACGAGATTGCCGAGTTCATGTCGTGGCACGGTTTCGCCTCTCTGAAAGATGCCGTCGGCTGCGCGTCGAAAAACGTCAGGCGCTACGGTGAGCTTGATCCTCGGTATGCGGTGAAAGCCGTGATCGATCCGGAGCGGTGCGACCGGTGCGGCTCGTGCTATGTCGCCTGCCGCGACGGCGCTTATCAGGCTATCCGCATGGAGGATGACGCGCCCGTGGTCGATGACGGTAAGTGCAGCGGCTGTTCGCTCTGCGCGCAGGTGTGCGGGCGGGAGGCTGTGCATTTGGTCGAGATATGATATGATCCTCTCACGCTCTGATCGAAAGGAGGCGCCATGAAGATCGGAAAGCTGACGGTGACGATATTCAAGATCAAGAACAGGACCGGGTATGCGGCGGTATGCGACGGCCACCTGACGGAAGGCAAGACGGCCGACGAGGCGTATGACAGGATGGTGAAGGCGGTCACGCGGACGCAAAGGAAATCGAAAGGCGGCTCGAAATGAAAAGATCCATAGGCGGCGCGTGCGCGGCGCTCATGCTTTTGTGCGCGCCGGCGGCGGTCACCGCCGGATTGCTCGACGATATCCTCAACAACCTACAGCAGGCCAAGACGACGAAACTCAGCGATACCAAGATCGGCCAGGGGCTGAAAGAGGCGTTGAAGGTCGGGATCGACAAGGCGGTCGCCGCGGCGGGTAAAACCGACGGCTATTTCGGCAACCAGGCGATCAAGATACTGATGCCGGAGAAGATGCAGAAGATGGAAACGCTTTTGCGCACCGTCGGGTTCAGCAAGCAGATCGACGATTTCACCCTGAGCATGAACCGGGCAGCGGAGAAGGCGGCGCCGATGGCGCGCGACGTCTTCCTTGACGCGCTGTTCCAGATGAACCTCGAGGACGCGCAGAAGATCTATCAAAGCGGCGGGACGGCGGCGACCGACTTTTTCAAGGCGAAGACGCGCGATACGCTCATCGAGAAATTCCGTCCGGTCGTTGCGGAGAAGATGGGCGAGTTCAGCGTCAACCAGCGGTACGCCGAGCTTTTCAAAAAATACCGGCTCACGCAGCTGACCGGGATGCTCGGCGGCGTCAATATCGAGAACTACGTGAGCGCCAAGGCGGTCGACGGACTCTTCGTCATGCTCGGGCAGGAAGAGCAGAAGATCCGCACCGACCCAAAAGCGCGGGTGACCGCGCTGCTGAAAGAGGTTTTCGGCCGCAAAGCGAATGCGCAGTAGCGCCGGTTGCGCAAGACGCCTTTCGCGGAGAACGGGACTATGATCGAATTGCTCAAAACATCCGGGTTGCTGCTGGGCGCCTCATGGGCGTCCGGCGTGAACCTCTATATGACCCTGGCGGGGCTCGGAATAGCGCACCGGATGCACGCCATCGAGCTTCCCGGCGGGCTTGAGGTGATCTCCAATCCGTTCATCATCGCGCTTGCGATCGCCCTCTACCTCGTTGAATTCGTCGCCGACAAGGTCCCGTACGTCGACTCGGTCTGGGACTCGGTGCATACCTTTATCAGGCCGTTCGGGATGATCGTGCTGTCGTATGCGGCGCTGTCGGGGGCCGACCCGGTGATCAGGACGGCCGTGTCGCTTATCTGCGGGACGGTCACCCTCGATTCGCACCTGGTCAAGGCCACGACGCGGCTGGCGATCAACACGTCGCCGGAGCCGGTGAGCAACTCGGTTGCCAGCGTGACCGAGGACGGCCTCGTGGTCGGCGTGCTGGTCCTCATCTCGAAGCATCCGATCATTGCCGCGATCGTCGTCATCCTCTTTTTTGCCTTCTCGGTCTGGTTCCTGGTAACGATGTTCCGATTCCTGAAAAAACTGTTCAGGCCGTCGCAGGCGCGGCCGGCGGCGCGCTCATAAAGGAGTATCGATGAAACGTTTCAGATGGCAGATCGTCATCGCGGTGTTACTCGTCTTCCTGTCGTTCATTGTCTATCTCATGCAGATCGAATTTTTCCACAGGCCGGGCGAGACCGTTTTTTATCTCTTTCAGGATCTCGCCTTCGTGCCGCTGCAGATCCTGATCGTCACGCTCCTTGTCGACAAGGTCATGAGTATCCGTGAAAAGAGCTCCATGATGAAGAAGCTCAACATGGTGATCGGCGTCTTCTTTGCCGAAGTGGGGAATGTCCTCCTCGCGCTCTTCGCCGCGTCCGACGCTCATGCCGATACGCTCCGCGAGCGGCTCACGGTCACGTCATCGTGGACGCCGGACGATTTTTCAAGAGCTGCAAAGCCCGTCGCGGCATATCGGTCCGGGATCTCCTGCTCGGCCGCCGATCTGGAAACGATCCATAAATTCCTCGGGGAGAAAAAAGGGTTTTTGCTGAATCTTCTGGAGAACCCCAACCTGCTGGAGCACGAAAGGTTCACCGATCTGCTCTGGGCGGTGACGCATCTTGCCGAGGAGCTCTCATGGAGGGATGATCTCAAGGATTCGCCGCCGGCCGATATCGAGCATCTCAACGGCGACGTGAAGCGCGCCTACAGCCTGCTGCTGACGGAGTGGCTTGCCTATATGAAACACCTATGCGGCAACTATCCGTACCTCTTTTCGCTCGCCGTCAGGATGAGCCCCCTGGACCCGGCCGCGTCGCCGGTCGTCGGGCAGCACGGCAAGGGCGCCCTGCCGCACGAAGATATGCGCATTCACCACGCCAACATGACAAAGGAGGTTGTATGAAGGGTCTGCTGTGGCTCGTTATCGTGCTTCTGGACATCGTCGCTATCGTCGACTGTGCGAAAAGCAGTATGTCAGGCGGAAAGAAGGCTCTGTGGATACTTCTCGTTCTTATCCTGCCGCTTGCCGGGATGATACTTTATTTTGCCGTCGGTAAGCAAAAGTCGTAATCGGGCGTAAGGACAAAAAAGCGGCTCTCCTCGGAAGAGGGGAGCCGCTTTTTCCTTTCGCCGGCGAACGTCAATCCGCGGGAAGCGCCTTCGGCGCGACCGGCAACGCTTTTTTAGGAGCGGAGGTGTTCGCCGCCAACAGAGTTGCGGCGGTGGCAGCCGGCGCTTTCGCCGACGGCGCGGTCCCTGTCCCGGACGGCGCGCCCTTGTAGTAGGTGAGCGCTTCCGGCAGCTCTTTCTTGATCGTTTCGATCCTCTTCGCGTCGGCAGGGTGCGTTGACAGGAATTCGGGGACAGCCTTGTTGGCTCCCTGCGCCGCCATCCTCTGCCAGAAATCGACGGCCTGCCGCGGGTCATACCCCGCTTTCGCCATCAGTATCAGGCCGATGTGGTCCGCTTCGAGCTCGTGCGTCCTGCTGTAGGGGAGCAGTACGCCGAACTGCGAGGCCAGCCCGTAACCGATGAGGACCGATTTTTGCGTTGCCGCAGATTTTCCCGAGACGGCTGACGCAAGCATTTCGCCGACGACGTTTGTCGCAAGCTGCTGCGAGACCCGTTCCGCCCCGTGGCGCGCGATCGCGTGGGCGACTTCGTGCGCCATGACCGTCGCGATGCCGTTCTCGTCCCTGCAGATCGGCAGTATGCCGGTATAGAAGATGACCTTCCCTCCGGGGAGACAGACCGCGTTGACCGTCTTGGGATCGTCAACGAGAACGTACTCCCATTTGAAGTCGGGCCGGTCGGCCACCGCGGCGATCCGCTGTCCTACCTTTTTGATCAGATCGCATTTGACGGTGTCGCCGCTGACCTTCGCTTTTGAAATCGTCTCTTTGAAACCGGATGCGCCCAGAGCCACTTCCTGGTCGGCGCTGATGAGCATCAATGACTGCCTGTTGGTGTACTGGACGGTCGAACATCCGGTCATGAGGCCGGCAAGCAACAAGATCACGGGCACGATACGTTTCATAGGTACCTCGCTGGTTGGTTTTGATCTCATCGTGATAGTAGCAGAAAAGGGATGCAATGCAAAGTTTTCTCCCGGCGTCATGGGGGGTCTACTTGAAACTGACGCGCGCGGAACGTTTCTCCCAGTTGGGTTTTATTTCGACTTTCCAAAAATCTTTCGAGTAAGGCAGCTCCGCCTGAAAGAAGGCGTACTGCATGGGGCGCAGGTTCCGCGGCGAGATCTCGCAGAGGCGCTGTCCCGCGATATTGTTCTTCTTGTCGAAGACCTGGACGATGACGGACACTTCTTTTGCGACCTCGAGCCCGTAGTTCTCGACGATCCCCCGCACCCGGTAGGCGCCGCCGTCCCTGTAATGGTATTCCTCGATCACCTTGATCAGTCCGGTATTAATTTCGTTATAGGTGCTCTCCAGTTTTTGCAGGTGAACGATCTCCGCCAGTATGTTGAACGAAGGATCCGAACTGCCGGCGCGGAGAAACGCCTCTTCGGCGTAGTCTGATCTGCCGGTGTGGTAATATGCCATGCCCAGGAGCACGTACGGATGGGGATCGTCCGGGTAAAGGGAAATATATTTGGCGAGATTTGCGGCGGCTTCCTGGTACTTGCGATCCCGGACCTTCCAGAGACCGTAGGTGTATAACGCGTCCTTGTTGGTGAAGTTGTATTGCATTACAGAGTCAAGTATCCCGGATGCGGCGTCGCGGTCGTTGCCGTAATACGCGGCTTTGGCCAGTAAGATGAGGACGTCTGCGTTGGCCGCTGTGTCGGCCGGCAGGGACGAGACCGATTTTCGCAACAGATCGCTACATGCCCTATACTCTCCTTTGCCGTAATAGAGCAGCGCCAGACGGAGCAGGCTGTTCATGTCCTGCGGCGTTTCCGCGCACGCTCTCTTGAAATACTCTTCCGCTTTGTCCCAGTATGAGAGCTCGTTGCTGCACATCCCGGCGGCGAAGAGGGCATAGGCAGAGCGCGGGTCCTGGCGCAGCAGCTCTTCCGCGTAGCGCAGACCGTCGTCATAGAACTTCTGTGTGTAGAGGGCGTTGATCAGCTTCTCGTAGACCGACCGGTCTTTCGGACTTTTGTTGACGGCGGCGATCAGCGCCCTGATCTCGGGCGGGAACGGTGCCGATCTGCTGCAGGAGACCAGGAGGATGGCGCAGAAAGCTGTTAATGAGAGCTTGAAATGATGATACAATTTGCGATGTGTATTCATAAAGTATTGTTGTATTGATTGTACCAGTTCGGCAAAGCGAAAGCCAGAATTATGACCCATCGTGACGCGGATAGTTCGGGACGGGCGGCTGGCGCGTATCAGCATCGCAAAGTCCTCGGCCGATGGGATTCGGTCGCGATCGTGATCGGGATCGTGATCGGCGTCGGGATCTTCCGAGTTCCGGCAGAGGTCGCTCGCTATCTCCAGTCGCCGCTGGCGATCCTCGGTGTTTGGGCCGCGGGCGGCGTCATCTCTCTCCTGGGCGCTGTCTGTTACGCGGAACTCGCGGCGGCGTTCCCGCGCACCGGCGGCGATTATGTATTCCTCAAGGAGAGCTACGGCAAGATGACGGGCTTCCTGTTCGGGTGGACGCAGATGCTCGTCATCTGCGCCGGGTCGATCGCCGCGGTCGCCTACATTTTTGCCGAGTACCTTCAGTCGTTCTTCGGCTTCGACAGCGCGCTGGTCAGGCCGTTCGCCGTCTTCGTCGTCGCATTGCTCACGATCGTCAACCTCGCGGGGCTCCATTACGGGAGGCGTGTTCAGAACTTTTTCACTCTATCCAAGGTCGCCGCGCTTTTGGTGATCATCGCCGCCGGCCTGCTCGTGAGGCAGGGAAGTGTCGCCAACCTTACGGCCGCCGCGCCGCCGGCGGTTCTCGGTCCGTGGACCGCGTTCGGGCTCGCGCTGATCCCGGTCCTCTTCACCTACGGCGGCTGGCACGAGAATACCTACGTCGGCGGCGAGACGAAAGACGCGGCAAAGAGCCTGCCGTTCGCCCTGATCACCGGGGTCGTTATCATCACGATCCTCTATATGCTGGTAAACTTCTTTTATCTCTATGTCATGCCGCCGTCCGATATGGCGTGCTCGGAGCTGATCGCATCGGAAGTTCTCTTTAAGCTCTTCGGCCTCCAGGGGAGGAAAGTGCTAGAGGCGCTGGTTATCGTGTCGTCGCTCGGGAGCATCAACGCGATGATCATCACCGGCAGCCGGGTCACCTACGCCCTTTCCTCGGAAAACCGGCTGTTCCGGTATCTCGGCGAGATCGACCCGGCCACCGGCGCGCCGAAGCGCGCCGTGATTGCGAACGGGACTTGGACCATGCTCCTTATCATATTCGGGACGTTCCACCAGCTCGTTTTTTTTACCGGCATCCTTATGTGGCTCTTTCTCGCGCTGGTCATCTCGGGGATCTTTATCCTGCGGCGCAAGCATCCGCATATGGAACGGCCCTTCCGGCTGATGGGATACCCGTATGTTCCCGCCGTTTTCGTGCTCGTTTGCCTGGTTATCTTCCTGAACACGCTGCTCCATGATCCCTATCCGTCGCTGACGGGTTTAGGTTTGTTTTTGAGCGGGATTCCGATATACTTCCTGTCCGAGAGGTTCGGCACATCCTAGAGAGAGGTGTTTATGCGCACACTCGTTCTGCTGCGTCACGGCGAAAGCGAATGGAACCGGGAAAACCGGTTCACCGGCTGGGTCGATGTCGATTTGTCGGAAAAGGGGATTGCGGAGGCGCGTCACGCGGGGAGACTGCTGCGGGAAGGCGGCTATGGCTTTGACGTCGCGTTTACCTCTGTCCTGAAGCGGGCGATACGGACGCTCTGGATCGCGCTGGACGAGCTCGACCTAATGTGGGTCCCGGTTATCAACTCCTGGCGGCTGAACGAGCGGCACTATGGCGCGCTGCAGGGGCTCAATAAATCGGAGACGGCGAAAAAATACGGCGAGGACCAGGTCCATCTCTGGCGCCGCAGTTACGATGTCCCGCCGCCGGCGCTCTCACGATCGGACGTCATGTTTCCGGGAAATGACCCGCGCTACGCGGATGTGCCGGCGGCCGAGCTGCCGCTCGCGGAATGCCTCAAGGACACCGTTGCGAGGTTCCTGCCGTACTGGCACGGCACGATCGCGCCCGCCATCCGGGGCGGCAAGCGTGTGATCATCGCGGCTCACGGCAACAGCCTGCGCGCGTTGGTCAAATATCTGGACGGCATCGCTGACGACGTTATCGCGGGGCTGGATATCCCGACCGGCATCCCGCTGGTATATGAGCTGGACAACGAGCTCAAGCCGCTGAAACATTATTACCTCGGCGATCCGGAAGCATTGAAGAAGGCGGTCGAAGCGGTGAAAAATCAGTCGAAGGCGAAATAGACGGAGGGTATGATGGCTGTCGCATGTCCTAACAAGAAACGGAACGATCAGTTATGCAATTGCACGTACTCGGGGTGCTCGAAGCACGGCGTGTGCTGTGAATGCCTCGCGTATCACCGCGGCAACGGCGAGCTGCCCGCGTGTTATTTTGACGCGGCCGCGGAGCGGACGTACGACAGGTCGGTCGAAAACTTTATTCGGACCAGGAAAGGATAACGCATGAAAAAGTATATCGGTATCTGCGTGCTGGGTATCGCGATCTGTTCGAATGCCGTTTCTGCGGAGGAGTCGTTGACGATAGTGCCCGGGCGGATCACGGAGACGGTCGTTTTCTCCGGCGAGGCGCTCGTCAACCGCGCGGCGACGGCGAAGGTCGTCAAAGGGATGAACCGCATCGGCATCGAGCTGCGCGAATTTTCGGTCGACGCCGATTCGGTGCAGGCGCGCGTCTTCGGCGGCGGCGAGCTGGTCAGCGTCCAGGTGAAGGATGTCCAGGAACGAGAGATGCCGCAGGAGCGGATCGCTGTATTACAGAAAAAGATCGATGAACTCGAGAAGAGCCGACGAGGACTGGCAGACCAGGCGGCCGTATTGCAGAAGAAAGAGGGGTTCCTCAACGCCGTTGTAGAGTTTGCCAAGGTCGAGGTGCCGAAGGATATCAAGACGGCGTTTCCCAGCGTCGAGAACCTCGACAAGGCGCTCTTGTTCCTTGATGCCCAGTTCGGCGCAGTGAACAAGGGGAAGGCGGATCTTGACGATGCGGCCAGGGATCTGGACAAAACGCTCGATGCGGCCCGCCGCGAGATGGACGGCCTGACGGGGCCGGGCGGTATGGCGAAGAAGGTTATCGAGATAGTCTTCAAATCCGATGCCGATCAGGAGGTTAAGATCGAAGCGCAGTACCTTGCGCAGAACGCCGGTTGGCAGCCGCAGTATAAGGTCGATGTCTCTTCCGATCTGAAAAAGGTCGGCCTGGTCATGTTCGGCGCTATCAGCCAGAAGACAGGCGAGGAATGGCAGGGCGTCGGCCTCTCGCTTTCGAACGTCATACCGCTCAAGGGGGCGGAGCTGCCCTCGCTCGGCAGCTGGATCGTTGACATCCCCCGTCCCGTGCCGGCGGCGCCGCCCGCGTTGATGCGGATGGCGGCGATGTCGAAGAAGATGGAGATGGCGGAGTTCAGCGCCGATAACGCGCCCACCGCTTCCGCGCCTCCGGAGCCGGCCGCTTTTGCAGCGGCCGAGGCGGCCGAGACGCCGACGGCTTTCGAGTACCGTTTCTCGCAGAAGCTCGATATCCCCTCCGATGAGAGGGAAACGCTCCTGCCGGTCTTTGCGAAGGAGATGAGCGGTTCTTTCTTCTATTACGCCGTCCCCAAACAGGGGAACCTGACCTATCTCGTGTGCCGTGCGAAGCC